>Ga0307517_10007151_pt1 | contig 16367 bp, 5 predicted proteins | sample 23_EM_MG_FD_194515 | JGI IMG/M metagenome (GOLD analysis project Ga0307517, IMG submission 194515) | Populus trichocarpa ectomycorrhiza microbial communities from riparian zone in the Pacific Northwest, United States - 23_EM | ecosystem: Host-associated > Plants > Roots > Unclassified | place... | reverse complement strand
AACATTAGGATTTCTTATGTTGTCTTGTAATTAATAATCTTCTAACCATATTTTAATTTAGATTTTTTTGTATTTACTTTAATGTTTGTATATATTGTATCCTTTTCTATAACAAATGTTTAATGTAATTAGATGAATGAGGAATAATCTATTGTGACAAAAATGTTATAATTGCGATGGAAGAATTAATTGTTGAGCAAAGACCTAATGAACTGAGATATGTCGGAGGCTACCATAACATGTTAATGAGAGAAATAATTTGTTTTTATAATGCAAACCCTTTCTTAAAAATAAGATTTCGACCAGGGAATTGATTTTTGAAGGACCGTCCACGTCTTCCACGGTGCACCATGCACAACCACAACTTGTTCCGTAACTCCTCACATCTGTCTGTAAAACATAAAAATAATAATAAAAAAAGAAATTAATTAGTAGATAGAGAAAGGAAAAATAGACGATTTTTCTAATAAGCATATATTAGACTCGGTACCCGTAATTCTACGGGACTGAACTATTTTTTTTCATGTCTAAAATATATTAAGCTGCTTCATGTGTATTTAAAAAATACAAATATATGTGATTCAAGTCATAAACCTGATTGGGTTGAATAAGTTGATTTTAGTTTAATTAAATAAAAAAATAAAAAATAGCAATAAATAAATCAAATTTAAAAAGAAAAATAAATATAATAATTTAAAGAATTTTTTTTAAAAAGTGAATAATAGCTTAGGTCCTTCCATGCTCCTCCCAGTGCCATATACGTGCACCTACCTTTTTCTTGTTTAGCTAAATACCATGAAAAGTTTAAACTTTTTTGTTTTTTAAGGCATTTTGGTTGTTTTACTGTGGAATTAATATAAAAAAAACTTATTTATTCCCGCTCAATTTAATAATAATAAATGGAATATATAAAAAGACTTCAATGCCTTTAATAACTAATTTTAAGTTTTTTGGGTATAAGTATAAAAGCATAATTATATTGTTCAAGTGAACAATATTTTTAAGTGCAGAGCCACCATATTTTTCCAAGAGATTTTAGCTTCCTTTAATTTTTTATCCTGAGTTATATAAAAATTCTAACACTAGTAATTGTCATTTACTTATCTGAAAATTAAATAAAAATTTTAATTTTAGCATAAGATTGTCTCCATCACTTATTATACTTATCAATGTTTGGTAAGAACTTGGAATTAAAAGGTTTACTCCCTCTGTGGTCTCAGGTTCGAGTCTTATGGTTGCTCATATGATGGCCACTGGAGGCTTACATGGCCGTTAACTTCAGGGCCCGTGGGATTAGTCGAGGTGCGCACAAACTGGCCCGGACACCCACGTTAATCTAAAAAAAAAAATATTACTTTGCAAGATAATTTAATTAATATTTATTACAACAAAAAATAACATGGCATATCTTTAGACATGTTGGAAAAAATTAAATGGCATAACAGGAATGCATTTCAAATATAGATAAGTGGCTTCACCATATTAATGAACTTAATTCATGTCATAGTACCATCTCTTGATCATATTATTCTACAAAACAATCAATCGAATATAAAATTAATTTTGTTCATATTTTCTTAATAAAATCCTCTGCTAATTATTTCATTAAATTAATGGCCACATGCCAATATTCATGTAAGTAATTTCATTATCAATTAATGAAAATATCTATTTGAGTTATTAGAACACAAAACAAATATATATTGGCATAGAAATTCTAATTTGAATACGTCTGGTTATATATTGAAATATTTATCACTTGCAAAATGTGTGGATGTTTTTTTTGGTTTTTTTTACTAAGGGTATTTTCTATTCATAAAAAAATGTATTTTTATCGATTCATATTTAAAAAATAAAAATAAAAATAAAAGAGGTTTATCATACAAGAATATAAAAATAAAAATTGATTTATTTTCTAATAAAATATATGGTTGAGAAATTGTGTAATATATAAAGATATATATTTCTTAATTTTTTCTTTCTAACTAAAATATTCTTTATTCCTTAGTTTTTCAAAACGATAAAAAACTTACTTCTTTATGTTTGTAAACCTATGATTTAGAGATTATTTGTTTTTGTATTTTAAATATATATTTTTTAAAAATTAAAAATGTTTGATTTTTTTTTTAAATTAATATTTTTTTGATATTTTTAAATTATTTTAATGTGTTGATATTAAAAATAATTTTTTAAAATTAAAAAAATATTATTTTAATATATTTCTAAATAAAAAATATTTTAAAAAATAACTACTACATCTTTAATTTTACTATATTGACATGTTAAAACCCTTATTGTTTTTTCCTCAATCTTAAATAAGAGAAAAAGAACATAGATGATAAGTACACGTGTAGTGTAGTGAATTTATATATAAGGGGAGTTGATGGATAACCAATCTTTTCCTCTGTCGTCCTAAAAAACACTCTTTCTTTGTGGGGTTGTTGTTGCCTTGGCCTTGGAGCCTCCAAAATCAGAGGCAAATCTTTTTTTTTTTTTCTCTTCTGGTAAGACTCCCAAAGCCCTAACTTAACTAAATTCACTTTTGATCCGTCTTCTACCCATCAACAGTTAGGTGCGTTTCATTTGTAATAATTATCAGGTTCATCATTTCCATTTTCTAGCACACAGTATTCTCTCTCTCTCTCTCTCTCTCTCCCCCCTTCTCTCTCTATTTGGAGCATTATAAATTGGTTGGAATCAGGGCTAGGCAATTTCTGCTCGTAATAAGTAATTCCTTATTTTTTTTTCGATTTTAAAGCTGGTCCTATCTTTCTTGATTGCAGGTTGTGTGCTTTTCTCAGTCATTGCAACAAGCATTTCGGCATTGGCTATATCTCTGGGGGATAACATGAGTTTTGCTGGTCCTTCCCTGGCTTCTGGTTAGTTTTATTTCCTTGGCTATGTAATGAAGTTACGCTCTGTTTGTTAGGAGGGATTAGAAGAAGGATGGATAAGAGGGTAGGGATTGGATAGGAGGGACTGATTGCATCTATTGTTTGGCAAGAAAGATGAGGAACCAAGGTGGGATTGGAGGGATCCCTCTAATCCTTCCTCTTAATTTCTTGACCTCCCAATTTGGGTTTATTTTAATTGAGAGGATTGACTCCATCCCTTTGTAATTTTGAATGCTTTCAATTTTGGATGAATCGACTCTCATCCTTCCACCTTACTGGATGGATAATGCTCTATCCTTCCACCTTACTTATTTCATCCTTCCTCTTATCCATCCCTCTTGACAAATATAGCCTTAATGTCATTTATCCTGCATGGATGACTACCAACAGGAAGCACTAACAAACACGTAGTGATTGAATGATCTCTGCATTGTATACTAATCTTCAACTCATTTTACCTTTTATTATGTAACTGAACTCTATTTTAACATCCATTTAGGTGGTAAAACTGTTAGAAGAGCTATAGAATTCGGAAGGACTTATGTGGTTAAGCCCAAAGGTAAACACCTTGCCACTGTTGTTTGGCTACATGGGCTTGGCGATAATGGCTCAAGGTAAATATCAATCTCCTATTGATTTGTCATATCAATTTTTTTGGTAGGTATCTTCTACAAAATGAAGGGAGCTCCTTTGAATATGTAAATGGAAGTGTTTTCACAATTTTTTTTCTACAATTCATTATTCATTCACTTGGCTGCATGAGATTCTTTGAAATTTAATCTAGTGCAGTGGCTGCATAGACGACTAAGGTGGAGGCGACATTCTGCACTAGATACACACATCCTTGATTTTATTTTCATAAAAAAAAAAAAATTGTGAGGGACAATCCTTGCATATTCTTTGTGGCATATTTCTGTGTATTAGGTTGTCCCTACTTCAACTTCGTTTTTTGCTTTTGCAATGTATTCTCTTGCAATAACCAAATCACCTCTCATATTCTATTTGAGCTTTTAAATGGCTTTAGGATTAGTGCTATTCTCACCATTACAAAGATTGGTTGCTTGTCCAAAAAGGAGGGAGGGAGAGAGGGAGGGAGGGGGTGTATCAAACTGGCTCAATTTCATCCGGTGGGAGTTTGTTCTTTATTTATTTATTTTAAAAAAAATTATGTATTGTTTGATCTTGTTTGGCAGCTGGTCACAGCTCTTGGAGACTCTTCCTCTTCCAAATGTAAGGACAAGTACACTAAAAAACTTAGCAATATTTGTTTGAAGCATGAACTGTTTTGCATATGTTTGAATGATTGGAATTTTAATCACTGATAACTACACACTAATCATTATTATCTGGTATAGATTAAATGGATATGCCCAACTGCACCGACTCAACCTGTAACTGTATTCGGGGGTTTCCCATCAACAGCTTGTAAGTTTTCATGTTCTGCCATATTTGATCCTTCTTAATTGTAATAAAATCACCGTAGCAACCAGATAAACCATTCATACGAGTCCTACAAGAATTTTAAAGGAAACAATGTTTTAGAACCAACTGTGTCAACTCCTCATATCATTCACCTTAATTTTATTTATATTACATATTAAAGAGGAATCGTTTTTAATTGTAATAAAATCACCGTAGCAACCAGATAAACCAGTCATATGAGTCCTACACGAATTTTAAAGGAAACAATGTTTTAGAACCAATTGTGTCAACTCCTCATATCATTCACCTTAATTTTATTTTTATTACATATTAAAGAGGAATCGTTTTGAGAATAGGGGTGAAACTTAATTCTGTTGCATTAATTAGGTCATTTTTTTAGAAGTTAAAAAAAATTGTGTTGATTACTGGAGTAATTATTAGATGAGTAAATTTTAAGTGTGCAAAAATGGGTATAAAAGTTAGATTTTAAGATTGTTTGGTTGTAAGTTCAACACCAAGTGGAACAGGTAGATTCAATATTTATTTGAACCCGTGACAATATATGGTTTCTAAGTTACAAATGGAAGAATTAAAAGGAATAAAAAAAAACAGAGAGAGAGAGAGAGGTATTCTGTAAAGCATAATTTTTTACAAAGGTTTTCACATAGTAATTCTTTTTGCATTTTTAGTTTTGGGTTGTTTTAGTCAAATTAACTGAAAAAAAAACCTTATTAGTGCTTGGTGGAATTTAACTTGTTGGATACTTTGGTGTAGAAAATTTAGTTTTTGGTTTAAGGGATACAAAAAAGTTTTTGATGAGTTTTTAGGATAGAAGATTTTTTTTTAAGGGGCTTTTGATGGTTCCTATTTTTTAAGCTAGTAGACTGAATTAAAAAGATGATTCAAATCAGGGTTTGATGTGGGAGACCTTTCAGAAGATGCTCCTGATGATACAGAGGGTCTGGATGCTGCAGCAGCACATGTGGCAAATTTGCTGTCAACAGAGCCCTTTGACAGTAGGTTTTCTTTTTCAGATATTTCTTATGTGATGAGCGAGTTGGAAATTATTTTGATTATTTTAGTCACAGACATATCCTATGTTGCTTATTTTTGGAAAATAACTTCAGTCTGGTTCAGGAAACAACTTGAGAGACTAGTTCATACCTTTTCATTAGCATAATGGATCGATTGACAATCATGCAAAATCATAATACCCTCCTGAAACTGCTTACTGATTTTTCACAATATTGATATCAAATATATCTATGTGACAGTTAGACTTGGAATTGGAGGCTTCAGCATGGGTGCTGCAACTGCTATGTATTCTGCTACCTGCTTTGCTGCTGGAAAGTACTCAGATGGCAGTGCATACCCTGCCAATTTGAGTGCAATTGTTGGATTAAGTGGCTGGCTTCCATGTTCAAAGTTTGGTTTTTCCTCTCTGTTTTTCTCTTTTGTAATGTACTCTTTGCATATAATTTTATGCTCTGTTACTTCCCAGGACCCTGAGTAAGAAAATAGGAGGGGATGAAACCGCAAGGCGTGCTGCTTCCTTGCCTATATTGCTCTGTCATGGCAAAGGTATTCAGCACTTTCTCTTATATGCATATCTTATTGGATATCCTGTTATGTTCGCTTATTTACAAGAGGTTGGGAGCTCTATCAAAAGATCTAGGCATGAGCAGTTTTTACTTAATTGCAATCAGGCTGTAATATAGTAATTGACAGGTGGGTCAATTATTACACAATATATGTGTGTTTTACCCAAAACAAGTATGCTTCTGTGAAATCCATGATCGGAAGACCCTGGTGTTAACAAGATCATTTGTGCAATGACTTATATTTTATAATTTACTTTCCTGGCACCGTCACTTGGTATCTGCATGATGCTATATGTCTTTGTTGTTTGAGGCCATATTTTCTGCTATGTTTGATACCTTTAAGTTTACACCTTAGAGTACATTCTTTTGATGTTAATAGAAGGAGGTAAATTATTCAAAGTAACTCTTATTTAAGCGGTTACTGAAGGTAGAAGTTAGATTTTAGTCATATTTGTTTGTATGATGATTGGATGGTTAATTGTTGGTTGCAAGAGACAATAAGAGTTATGAATTGTTTGGGGTGCAGAATTGGTGAGGACAGATTTGGCATCTGTGTCCCATGAAAGGTTTGTGTTGAGCTAGGGCTTATTACTTACTGAATTAGAGTTGAATAGAACTTGTTTGGGGAGAAATTGGGCTATGAACATTAGCTTGCAGCACCATAGCAGCAGAATATTAAGGCAAGGGGAAGAATTGTGAGAAAATAGATGGACAAGAGATTGAAGAAGAAACTTTAGGCACCAAGCCTTCAAAATAAAATAACTCAACTCTTACTTGATTGGAAAGAAACTAAATAGGAATAAACTGTTAAGACTAAGTGATGTTGGCCCACATAATAGATATTTTAGGGCTACTTATTTTAGAAAGAAATGTGGGGTTTAATTTTAATATTTTAGTTTTCTTATTTTCTCACTTTTATTAGGACTTTTATTTTATTTGGGTGCATGTAAATAAACTCCACAGGCAGACTTTCTGTTTAACATATTATTAATCGAAATAAAAACTTGAGTTTTACCCAAGATCTCTCTCTTGTTTTGGTTACCTTAAGATTGTCTCTTGATTTGGTGATCTATTTGTGGGTCTACATCACTACGACATTAACGTTTTAAATAAGGCTAGACCTTCAAGAAATTCAGAAAGTTGCTTGAACACCCCTGATTCATTGGAACATGCAAAAGCTATTATTCTGCCCTTCTTACATAATAACCCAGGACTGAAATTCAAACCTTTAAACTAAGAAACCTATCATTGTAGCTTATTCTTAGACTAGAAACCTCTTTGTTGAAGAATCACACATCTTGGTTTTGATTTTCCATAGTTGATAAATCATCTTTAACCATAACTTAAGTGCGTCATTGATTCTCCCCTTCTTCAGAAAAATTGGACCTTGAGTTTTGAAATGTTGAAGTATGAAAATTCATAGAACATGCACAAGTAGGAAAGCTTGGAGGTTGCTTTGCTTGACTTATTTTAGAAAACTTGCACAAAGCCAAAGAGTGATTTTTCAAGGTAAATTGTTATGTCTTTGGCATTATAAAATCAATAGTTGACACAAATTGCACATTTTCCTTGGTAAAAACCTCTTCATGCTTGATGTCAATTCTTATTATCTTCATCTGTCATAGGTCTGCTCTTATCTGCTTGCTTTAAAACAGCTCCCTCAAATTTCTAGCACCATTAAATTCATCGACTTTGATATCACAATCCTTTGATGTATGACAACAAATATTTGTGCTTCTGGTACTTGAAAAATATAGGCTGAAAAGCTAGCATGATTGAAAGAAGCATATGGGTTGATTTTGGACCTAATTTAGGCAGTTCATATGCTTGCATGGTAGCTGATTCAACGAGTCTTTTCTTTTGATCATTTGATGTTAAAGTATGTAACATCTCCTTGATCTCATCCAATGTTGATGCTATCAATGCTATTATGTTTGTAGTTTATAAATTGTTTTCGAGAAGTCCCAAAATCCTTTGAAAAAGACTCAAAATTTGATGAAACTACAGTGTTGCCAACCTTTGCAGGAAGAGTTTGGGGAAAAGTAAATAGTTTGTGAGAAAGCAACTCAGAAAAGAGAGAAGGATCTACCTGTGTTTTGATACCAAATTGATGTAGGATAGTTTTAATATTTGTGTCCTAAGGGTTTCTGGTTTGTTATTTGCAGAATTAGAGTTGAACAGAACTTGTTTAGGAAGAAATGAAGAGAAATCAGCATGTGAACAGTAGTAGCTGGCAGTGCTGTAGCAAAAGAACATTGAAGTAAGGAAGAAGACTTACGAGAAAATAGAATGACAATATATAGAACAAGAAACCGATGTGGTGTTTCGCAAGGCACGAAATTGAACAAGTAATAAGAGTGATGAGAAAGAGTGTCGAACCCATAGAGATTTATGAATCCTATTAAGTATTAAACTTGATTTAATTCAATTATATTTAACTAAATGATTATTTGAGTGATTGAACTCATGAAAAAATAAATAACAGAATAGCAAACTAACAACTTGACAAATTATCAATCGATTGAAACACTAAAGCATCCATTTTTACCATAACCAATCTATAATAAATCCTCAAATAATGCTAATCAAGAATAAAAACTAATGCTGACAGTTGAGGTTCCCCAACCTATCCAACAATCTCTCCAGCATCATTGAAATTACTCTCATATGTTAACCCATCGTATCTCTATGCGAATTTAAATGTATAAAAATGCATTAAGTTTCATGGATTCTTGCATAACATAACCACACAAATTGCATGTCTATCTCTAGATTTCCCTCAATTTATGGCATTCATCACATGAAGCAAGTATATATCACCTTTGAGTCTCAATATAACCATCAAATCATTCAAATATTGGCTAGATATTCGAAAATTAAAAATAGTGATGAACACTCAACATGAAATCATTAAACTCGAAACAACATTGAATAATGGAACAAAAACATCATAGTTCACCTACATCGTAGCCCTCGCTAAAGGAATTAGTTCATGATGGAAAGAAATAAAAACAGGCTGCCAATCAACATTGAAATAAAAGGAAACGAGATGAAGGAGAAACTAAAAAGAAATTTGTTGTTGCCAGCATCTCTCCATGTAGTCTCCATTGTTCAGCCTCTTTTCAGGCCTCCATTGGTGAATTCTTGTTGAATGAATGAATGATAATTGTCTTTCCCTTCTTTTTGCCCAAAGTTTTTTTTTTCTTGATTTTAATATCAGCCTCCTGAAAAAGTCACATTGGGGTTATGAGAAAAGGTAGGAATTAAATCCCTTTTTATTAAGGATTTTGTTTACGAATTGGATTAGGATTCCAACTTCATTGCACTTCCCTCTTCCAAATTGAACCTCTAGTTGTGTTTAGCAATCATAGCTGACTTATTATGAATTAAATACAATATCTAGGTTTCCCCTAATTACTCTATATGTTTGGATGCTTTCTTACAAAGACTAGTAAGTTGTGATGTTGGAAAGTTCAAAATCGCACATAATTCTAGCACTGGACCACTAATACTGAAATGAATGCAACTTCTTCCAGAGAACTCGGAATTGTAAACTGCAAAATTCTCTAGATTTCTATAGCTTTCCAAGCATTATGGCATGTCATTTGGTTCTTTCAAAGAATACCCAGTTTAATCCATAAAGTTGATGTATTTGCAGAAACAACTTTTTTCATATTTGATTATGTTAGGTAGTCGACTTGTGGCCAGATTTTCTCTTCGAGGTAGGTTGATCTTGGCCAAAGTGATAAACATAAGAATTGTTGTCCTTCAAGATAGCTTTTTAATGGTGCCATAATCACCTGATTTCTCGATTAGAAAGAAAGTTATGTCCAAAATGCCGAGGCATCTTCTGAAGAATTCGAGAAGGACTTCCTTTTTTGCTATTATGCACTCAAACCTAACACAAACAAAATAAACAAAATGAAGCCTAAAAGCATAAAAAATTGAAAATGTAACAGCTAAACAAACTTAAATGAGGTACAAAATATGTATATATTTTAAACTCACGAGAAACCTTGTGCACCAAACCTTCAACATAACTTAACTCGTAAAAAAAAATAAAACACATCATCTCTATTAATAGGATTCCATAAAATACTAGGATTGCTAATCCTTACTTGACGAGGTAAGAAACTAAACGGGGACTATTAAAGACTAAGACACCAACTTCCTAAATAAGAGTAGACAAAGTAATTCAGAAAGTTACTAGAATAAACTTGATTTGCATGTAGAATTTACAATCATGCCCCTTCTTACAAAATAGCCTTTAACTAAAATTGAAACCCTTAAACCAAGAAACCTATCATTATTACTTATTTCTAGACTATCAAACCTTTTTGTTGTTTAAGAATCTCCCAACTTAGTTTTGATTTTCCATAACATAACATGTGGGAGCATGTAATAAAAGAGAGTAGAAAAATAATAAGACTTTACTTTAATGACTGCCTCTATCCACGTATGATAACAAATTGAGAGAATCATTTCTTGGAGAGAATTTATTTGATCAGAAGTCTTTTTATTCCAAAAATAAACAACCACACGTCATTTGATCAAGAACAATAGTTTACTTTGTATTTTTTAGCATACCAGTGAAGATAACTGAGATTGACCATCGACTAAAGAGATGATGATTTAAGTTATTAATTAACGATCAAATCTTATTTAGAACAAGACTGTCGCACGCCTAGTGGGATAAATATCGATGGTACTTGGATCGATTAACAGATTGGCACATGTCCAGTGGGACAAATTTATTAAAATAATAACATATTAGTCATCATGCCAAAAAACTAATCTGGTAAAACCATGGTCATGGCTGTAATGATTAGGGATCAGGCAGTCCACACAACTAGTAGAGGCCATTCCTTTGACTACGAGAAGAAAAACAACTCACAAACATATAGGACAATGGAGCAACTTCCATTAGAAGTTTCACATGATGGATCTACATCGTCTAATTCCCCACATCAACAAAGAATTGCGCCTAGACAAAACCACAATGTCTCCTAACACTGTAATTTTCCTAACATCATTGCCTCAACCAACTTCTAGGGGGTACACAGGTTTTTATGCCTTAACGTAGTCTCATGGCTATCATTTTTAGGAGCTTGATGGCATGATTAGATTGTCACAATCAGTTTGGCTAAACTCCAATCAATCAGCAGTGACTCCCTCAAAAGGTATGTCCTTTTATCTAATGTTGATTTAAGACCTTTCCAATTTAAAATAGATTTTGTAGCTAACATAACTTACCACAATAATATTGTGGTAGTAAACAAGACCACATAGGTTATGGTCGATCAATCAATAAAATCCAAAATGAGCTTAGGTAGGCTGCGTTTGTTTTGCAACTGCTTTTGCGTTTGCGGTGCAACAAACGCAGCAAGGTGTTTGGTAACAAACCAAATTGTGTTTTGTACTGCGGGGCCCACTAAAAAATTGGGTTTGAAACGCAGTTTTTGTGAAGTAGTTTTTACATGCTTTTTTAACTGAGTTTCGTAAAACCCTGTTTGTTTTTGCGTTTCAAAAGCGTTTTTGAAAAAATTTGAAATTTTTTTATTTTTTTCTTTACTTCAAATTAATATTTTTTGTGTTTTCAAATCATTTTGATGGGCTAATATCAAAAATAATTTTTAAAAAATAAAAAAAATTATTTTGATACATTTACAAGTAAAAAGCACTTTGAAAAACAAACCGCAACCACACTTCCAAACACAACTACCAAATATTTTTTGCTACACAAACTTCAACCACAATTTTTACCGAACACGTATCTAAATCCAGCTAACCACACCTAACCACTTTTTTTTAACTTATTTTTTTTAAACCACAACCACAAAAGCTACCTCAAAAACAACCACTCTCGTAGAGTTGATTGGATACTCCTTTTGGACAGATTCTTAGGGGACGAGCCCTAGGATATGTTTGTTAACAAGCACTCTAATGTGAAATTGAAAGTTCTCAGCCACATTTTGGGTATCACATGATCACACAGGAGACACCACAACAAACTTGACCCAATTTGAGCATGATCACTCGTGAGATACCACTTATCCCACAAGTCTATAGATAAGTCTCAAGCCAATTACATGGCTTAACTACCTTATCTATAGTCGGCTCAACTTGTGCTTGGGCAATTCAGTGCCCCACAAGCTACCTTCTAGCAAGGCAATTTGAATTTTCCTATACCTTAGAGACTTGTGGTCAACCATCATGCAAGGAGAATTGATAGATATGGAAATGGGGCTAGACGTTGGATGTATGACCAGGCTTGCTTATAAGCATCCATGTCATGAATGGATTGATTGGCTACAACCACTTACGGAGGAATGTAGATAGTTGACTTCAAATAGTGTTTTTGGGAGAGTGACTAGTCAATAAGGAAACACATCACCAAGTTCACTAATTAGTGTGGGGATAGTGCTGCTAATCCCTTTGTGGAACTAAGGCTATTTGGTTCGTCACTAACCATGACTGTCTTTCATTAGTTTTCTACATTGCCACCTGACTCCATCAATAGCTAAGAAGATATGGAGACTCGTTTTCACTAGCATTTTTATAGAACTAAACTAGAGGCGACACTAGCTAACTTGGGTAAAGATAATCCAAGAACTAGGAGAGGTCATAGAAAGTTATGCTTTTGTTTCAGGACTTTGAAAACCAAGTGCACTACAACCATAACAAAACCATAACAAAGTACAAGCGCATTGACTCTAAAAACTAGGGATGTAGTGGAATATCAAAAAATGATTTGTAGGGACCAAGTATTTAGATATCTACACCCTTATGAACGATGTTGCCCGATATGAAAAGATGCGGGCAAAGCGAGTGAACAAGAAATCACTTTGGGGAACATACTTAGCTGGCTACTTAAACAAGCTCACGATTGACTAGTCAATGATTGACTCAAACAACATGAGTTTGAAGAAGTTCAACAACAACTGATATCATAGACAACTCAAATAGGAAAAACTGTTTGCGAACTCTACATTAAGAAAGCCCCAAAAGGCTAATAAACCTGTTGCTAAAGGAACAAAAATGACTAAAGTGATCGATGAAAAATTAAAAAAAACCTTCACATCAAGAGAGCTGATTTGACCAATTGATGCGGGGAGGACAAATCAAATTCCCAGGGAATCACACATTCTCCACTGCCAAGCAAATGAAGGGGAAGAAATACTGTAAATAACATGACTCATGTAGAGATGAATACTAACATTGTGTCGTCCTTAGAAATCAAATCCAGAAGGCATTGAAAGCTAGTGGCATTCACTTCTTGGAAAAGAAGATGAAGGTTAATAACGACTCATTCCCTAAGGTAACATCAATAATAGCTGCTCCTACCATAGAAGGATTTCTTGGTAAAGGAGAAATATAGCAGACCAAGTCACTAATACTCTTACAGGAAAGAGGTATATTGATTGTAGTATAGCCATATAATTAGCACAAGAAAATTATGAAAAACCTCTCAATGAAATAAATAGGTGCCTCACTTGTCTTATTCTACATAGAGGAGAAGATTTGTGAGGCAAAGCTGAAAAGATCTATGGATGAAAGACAAGACCTTTAGGCCTATTAACAATGACTAATATAATAAACATAAGCCACAACAAAAGTCATCCAAACTCAGTGACAGGGATGATGAATTGGCCCTTGATCACTGACATCTATTAAAAAATTGATATAATTGAAAGGTTTGGGACTAGATTGAGGTTTCTCCAAATAATAAACAATAAAACTCCTAAATAATACTAAAAATCTTGAATTATAATATAGCAAATAATTTCCTATACAATCATATTTTTGTCAGGTGGTCTCTCTAGCATATTGTGTGAACTTCATTAATTGCTTCATATATTTTTCGTTAAAAAAACTTTTTGTTTCACTATCACTATATTACCTCACACCTTATTAATGGTTATTAAAAGGGAAACTTATCACTTTCACATCGATGCTTTTGAATCCCCAAATATTTAAGAAGCAATAATTTTGTCCAACTCATGGTGACCTGAGAGACTGCCACACTTGGGTAGTAGGCACTCCTCCTGCAAGGTTGCGGGAAATTTATGTTCAAATGTTATCTTGTAATTTTGTACACTTGGAATGTTCGTGAAGCATTTTTGTGTGTCATCTAATGTATGCTGTGCACAAGGTGTGTTCTGTACGAGACATGTATTAATTGGAATCACAATATCAACACATCAGATTACCATTAGAGAGATTCTGTAGCTTTTCATTAACATTAAATGGTCAACCATTAGTGTGGCTTCCACTATTGCATCCCCAAATACCTGTCTGCTTAGGTGTGGGGAATGCTGTGATCATCTTGATTTTGGACTTTAATTGATTACAGGTGATGATGTGGTTCCTTACAAATTTGGTGAAAAATCCTCACGGGTTTTGGTTTCAACTGGATTTCAGGATGCAACATTCAAAGCATACAATGGGTATGTATCTTGTTTCAATTCTCTGTGACATACAGGAGTCAACTTTTGATTATTTTTGCTCCACTATACAGGCTTGGTCACTACACAATCCCTGAAGAGATGGATGAGGTTTGTGCTTGGCTTACTTCTAAGTTGGGGCTTGGAGGGCGTTCTCCATGATTTGACGTTCTGTGCATACATGAAGGATTTGCTTGGCGGGAAAAAACTGAAGCAGAAAATATTCAGAGGCACAAACAAAATAAAGTTGCCAAATGTGGTTCCGGGCATGTTATACATGTAATACAGTGCTCTCTGTGACAAGTTGGTACTCGTGTACCAAGGAGTTGGGTTGAACTGCATTTTTTAAGTTAGGGAATTGCATTTCGTTCGAGTCATTTATGTGCTTTCCCGCAGTTTAGCATTGAAAGTTGAACGCTCATATTAATTGCCACATTCGAGACTTGATGTTGTATTGTCTGTCGTCACAGAGGTCTAAGTACATGATCAGAAACTCGTAATGAAGGCTCTTTTCTGAAATTATTGGGTGTTTCATGGAACACAAAGCATAGTAAACCTGTTTTCCACGGTGGAACTTCAAAGAGACAATAGAACACCCTTCAAGTTTCATTCTGGTTCCTCCCTGTCGGTGTCGTGCTTTGACTTGTTGAAATTATGGTACTTGGGTTCATGAATCTTGAGAGAACATGAAATCTCGAAGCCGAGCAAGGTTTCATTATTTGTTTTGCCACCATAAGGTTTATCCATCAGGAGTTTAATTTTCTTATTACTTCTCATTTTCCCCCTGTTTTCCATCGGGGTTTTGTGGGGGCTTGGAGTCGACCGAATATAAGCTCCTGCTGTCCAGCACGAGTTGAGAAAGGTAGCTTCAGATTTGCCTCCGAATTATCAACTACGTCCCAATCGGCTCTGTACCAGCTGCTTTTCCCGATTGATTTTTCCATTTATTCAGATTTGATTAGTTAATTCCCATCGTGATCAAACGATCCATTAAAATCCAACAAATAGACATATGATATGTGATGAGGTGATAAAACCTCAATTTATGATGGAGCTTCTAACAAGGTTGAAATGGGCTGAGTTCTTGAATGAATGCGGGTTATGGATGTTTTGCAAAATAAAAAAAGTTCTCTAGTTAAAGTAGGAATTCTTCAATGTTTAAGGTAAAAAAAGATGAAGACGCTAAAAAGTTGAGAAAGTTGTATATAATATGTTTTTAAAGCTAGGTTTACAGAGTTTTTTATGTTGAAAAAGTAGTATCTCCTATTATCTTGAGCTCAATAGGGTTTATATAACATTGAGCACACATTGATATGTTGTGGTGGTTAATAATAGGGGGCAAGATGGTTAATGTTCTTATCATCTAAGATGGTTAATATAAAAAATTGATCTCATGATTTGTGGGTTCAATTATAAACTATCTTTTGAATTAATTCTCTACATACCTCATATTAAGAAAGTGCACGCATATTTAATACTGATATTGTTCACTTTCTTGGTTGGTGAGGGATAGACTAAGGTTGACCTGGATAAAAGAAAATGGGTCAAAGACCTACCTAGACCTCCTAGAAGTGATCCTCGATAAAGATGCTCACTAGAAGATAAGAAACATTGTTAAGCATGACTTGGCATCCTATCTAGGTTCATGGTTGTATGGAGATATAAAGGGACCCATCTCTATTCATATGTAACCTGATAAATTAGTTTCCTTTCCTAATTTTTATGGCATGGGTGTATAACGATTAAATCCTTCTTATCTGTACTTGGATTCATTATAAACCCTAGGATTAATGGTGTAAATCTCGATAAAAAATAACCAATAAATATGAGGAATTTATATGATTAATTGTATGAATCCTTTGTTTTATCTTGTAAACCCCGAGTCAATTAGTGTAAACCTGAGAAAAAAAAATAATAAATTGGAGGAATAAGGATAAAATAGTAATTGATGAAAAAAAAGTGAAATTTCATATAAACACCATATGGTCGGCGGTTGAGAAAGAGAG
>Ga0307517_10007150_pt1 | contig 16367 bp, 13 predicted proteins | sample 23_EM_MG_FD_194515 | JGI IMG/M metagenome (GOLD analysis project Ga0307517, IMG submission 194515) | Populus trichocarpa ectomycorrhiza microbial communities from riparian zone in the Pacific Northwest, United States - 23_EM | ecosystem: Host-associated > Plants > Roots > Unclassified | place... | reverse complement strand
GTTTCAAGGATCGGTTCTAATTTCCGTTGGTGGATGTGTGCTTGCGACCAAGGTTTGTTTTCTTGATAAGTTTCGGTTTTAATTGATTTTGTTTGCTAGTTTAATTGCTGCCATAGTTTAGATAATCACAAACCAAATCCCCCCAATTACATAACGTACAACATAAAAATCTGACTTGAAACTTCCTCGTGGGATCGACCCCTTGCTTGCTCTATACTATCTTGTGTGTTTTAAGTTAGGGTAATTAATTTGTGCGACCGCGACATCGCAACAATTACCGATGTGAAATGTGAATTACTGAATGTATGTGTATTCAAGGGGAAAGGTTGTTGTGTGAATTGCGAAGTGATAAAATTATCACTGACAAAGGAAATAAGATAAGTGTAATTTGAGGCGTAAACTAGCATACATTTAGTGTATGTTAGGATCCCCGATAAGAGGATCAAGCATGTATTAACTAGCATACATTTAGTGTATGTTAGGATCCCGGGTAAGGGGATCACCATGTTTTGGCTAGCATACATTTAGTGTATGGTAGGATCCCGGGTAAGGGGATCACCTTACATCGACTCCTACGGGATGATGATGATGATACCAGTGAAATTAGTATTGGTAATGTGTTAAACAAAAAAAATCATGTTTGATCTTATAAAGTCTGGAATGGAGGTTAATAGTGGAAGAGGGAATGATTATTAATAGTTGAATAAGGAAGAGATTCTAATGAAAACGAGAAGGGAGAAGTGAACAAAATATGAATGCATGTTACCCTGTTGAAATTGTTAGATATTCGTGTTGTTATATTTATGTGATATTCACCTTTCAATAATATGTATTTTGTTTCAGGATCATCGCATGCACGATAGGAGTAGATCCTAGCTTATGTTCCCTTCTTGTAATTTAGGTTCTAGGGAGTATACCCTTGTATTTTATAAACATGAAAATGTTTGTATAACTTAATTTGTATAATTAATGTTTAAACTTGATTGAATGAACTTAACTCTGTAGTTCATGTAACCATATTTCATGTCTATGTATTTATATATATTTTTTATCCATCCATAATGATATTTTGTTATATAATGTATACCATAAATATTATGGTTGATATGTATGATGATGTTTGTGGGATTGAGACCCAGGATGATTGGGTCGTGATTGAGTTAGGAGATGTGGGTTATTAGAAGTGTAAACAGGTTAAATGTCGATAACTTGGGACCTTCCGGTATAGGGGAGACTACGTCAAAATTTCAGTAGACTTTAATATGAACACTATGTATTTGTGTGTGTGTGTCTATATATATATATATATAGAAAAAAATTAATTACTCTATTTTTCGGTTGACATGAGATTGATGTTTTTATCCCGGATCTGGGGATGTTACAATGAGGGAAATGGGTTGTGAACCATATATGATTGGATCGGGAAATGGGTTGTGAGAATATTTGTGGAATTGAAACTCAGGATGATTGGATCGGGATTAAGTTATGAGATGCGAGTTATTAGAAGTGTAAACAGGTTACATGTCGATAACTTGGGACCTTCCGGTATAGGGGGGACTCCGTCGAAATTTTGGTAGATTTTAATACGAAAATCATGAATATATATAATTACTCTATTTTTCGGTTGACATGAGATTGTTGTTTTTATCCTGGAATGGGGGATGTTACATATAAAGATCAAAAGTAACCATGCTGGAGAACCAGCAAGTCCATATACATGTACAGATGAAAAGAGGGAACATGCTCCCTTAATCAACAGAGACTGAAAAACAACCTAACTGATACAAAAATAACCAACTACCCTGAAGCAGAAATTAAACTAAGAACAAAACCAAAAAGGGAACAAGCTCCCTAGCAAAACTGGCCATGTTAAGCCAACAACAACAAAATCTATGAGAGGTTAAGGGTGAAACCAAACCAAGATCGATGGTGTCGAAATTAACCCAGCAATACGAAAAGTAAAGATGCAACAAAGGCATATAACTAATAGTTGTGACAACATGCATAGCCTGAAGGAGAGACCATCAGGACTGTAACAGGGAAGTGAAAGCTCGCCAACTTTACCATTGGGAGAAGCAGCAGGAAAATGAGATCCAAGTAACAGCAGAACCAGCAAATGACAAAAGCAAGCCTATCACCTAGAGACAACAACCTGGAGGAGCAAACATGCTAACCAACATCAATACGAGAAGGGTCTTTTTCATGGAAGTAAAAAATGGTGTAAAACTGAATCTGGAACTTACGAAACATGCGGTCGACAGAGCTGCAATTGTTGTCAAAGACTCTTTTATTCCTTTCTTGCCAAATAAGGTAGACAACTATGGCAAGAGAAACCCTTCTCATTCTAGATTCCAACCCATTGCGACATGATTTTAAGCCCCTCAAAGCACTATTGAGAGTTGACATACGCCTTGTAATACGTAGCCACGACCTGATTTTAGTCCATATAGAAGATGCCCAGGTACAAGCAAAAAATAGGTGGCCATGTGAATCCTCACCTTGAGAGCACAAGACACAAGTCGTGTTAGGATCCAAGAAAGATAGCCTATCTTTGGTTTTGAGTTTGCCAATTATAGCTAGCCATAACACCAAGTTGTGCCTAGGCAATGACCGTTGTTCCCAGACCAGTTTATTCCAGCAAACCATAGTACTTTTAAATCTAAAATGTTCATACGCAGTTGTCGAGTATAGACCAGATGAGGTATCTCAACTGTGCAGCGAAGAGAGGACTTGAGGATGTCCTCTACACTCTTGCAGCAATTCACTCTTAAGAGAGAGAATCGATTTCCATAATGGCGAAGAGGTTTTTTGAACCGTAGCATCCCATATGGAAGTTTGATGAAGATAATAGTGGTGAACCCATTGGATCCAAAGAAAATCAGTTTTGGAATGGACATTCCATAATTGCTTAGCCAAGAAGCTTCTATTTCAAGCTTTAATGTCAAACAACCCTTTCCTCCTATTTTAGAAAGACAAACTGTTTTCCAAGCAACAAGAGCCTGATGGTGTGGCAAGATATTGCCACTCCAAATGAAGTTTCTACACAGACTTATAGTTTGATAGAAAACAGTAGAGGGCAAAAGAAAGATGTTGACCTAAAATTGAACCATCCCATGAATAACCGTCTGAAGGGGTTCTAGTCTCCTACCATAAGAAAGATGCTTCCCCATCCAACCTTGGATAGCTGATTCCAGCTTGTGCAGTAAAGGAGAAAATTGACTAGCCAGTAGCCTATGAGGGCTTAGGGGAATACCAAGATATCTGAAGGGAAAAAAAGCCTTTCAAAAAGCTAGAATCCTACAAGATCAAAAGCTTGGATAACTCATCAACACCTCCAAAATAGATAGAGGATTTATCTGCATTGATATCAAGGCCCGACATCCTCCTAAAGATCTATAGCTGCTAGAGGAAAATATCCACCGATGATCTCTATACATGGTAAAGAAGTAGTACATCATCAACAAAAGCCAAGGGGAGAATACCATGGACCCTGCCACTTAGGATGATATTAAATGAGTTTATACAAGTTTATTGACGACATGTAAAAATAGATTATACTATGAAATTTTTTCACAAACTTTTCAATTGTTAACAAGTTACATTTAATCTCCTTTTACTTTTTAATTGCTTACAAATTTAGATATGAACATACTTAAGAATTATTAAATTAAGATCTATGCTAAACATGTGGCATCTAATTAAATGATAACCCTTGATTAGGATGTCCACTGAGTATTAAAGATTTATGATCCAAAATAAACTCATGAAGAAAATAGAAACAAAAGAGAAAGAGAGAGTTAAAAACTCTTAAAAAGAGAAAACCAAAAATAAACATATAGTACACAAATAATATTATAATCAACTCATTCTATAACATATTCCTAATTTTATCCAAACATGAGCACTTAATTTGGGTTCTCATTATTTTGCAAAACTTTCTTGAAAAACACACAAAAAGCATTATCATAAAATTTCTCAAATTCTTCAAAATCTAGCAATTTTAAAAATCTTTAATATTTTGCATATTTTATTTTAGTTCTAAGCAGGCAAGTAAAAGAATTAGAAAATAAAATTAAGTGCGAGTAAAAAATAAAATAACAAGATAAAACAATATGAGTGAAAAAAAAAATAAAAAGTAAAAATTAAATAAAATATGAGTTAGAATATCCTCATCCATGTTTTCCTATCCTAATCCTATGAATTTTTTAAAAAACATTTTAACTAAATATATTCAAATGAAGTTCGCCTTATATTTTTCTTGCAAATACAACTCTTAAAAATGGAAAAAAATAAAATATTGAGCGAGAGTGGAGAGTGAAATTTTTTTTTTTTTTATCAATTCCTTATTTAGGATTCTCCATATCATTTCATTGTTTCGAAACCGTTTGAACAAGGATTCAGAAAATTAATTAACCTTTTATTTTATTTTTTGATAAATAAAAAAAAACAAAATCTCTTGAAGTTTTAATATATTTATATAAAAAAAAAAAAAATTAATTCATTAAAAAAAAAAAACACTTAAATTTCTACCGCATTCTCTGTCATAACTCCCAAACACTCCCCTAAACACCTGTAACAATACTAATTTTGCTTGTTAGCAAGATAGATTTTTCTGGCTTGAGAGAAGAAGAAAGGCCAGATCATAAAAACAATAATCAGACTTCACATTTGACATTCAATCCCTCGATTTAATGGTTAGTTTTCTGTTTTTCTGTGTTTTCCTTCCAGTTTGGCTGTTGTTTTTTTTTTTCCTTTCTTTTGTTTTTGGCTTCTTTTGACATCTATTTCTGTTTCGGGGCATGCACTATGTCTTATTGACATGGGTTTCTCTTGTTTTTGATATCTTTGAACCTTTCTGGTTTGATCTGTGAATTGTTAGATAAAAAATCTTTTGTATTCCCCCCAGAATCAGCATGGTTGATTAAGAAGTTGCCTTTTTTTGGATTCATTAATTGTTGCTATTGGTCGTCGTCGTCATCATCATCATCGTTTGTTTAATCTTCCAAGCTTCCTGTTTGGAAGAAATTAGCATGCTTTGAATTAAATTTAGCTTCTTTGATCATTCATTTCTTTCTTTCTTTTTTGGCCATCTCTCACCCTAAAACTAATGTATTAAATGTATAAGGTTTGGCTTATTCTGGATTCTTGGTTTTATATACTAAGGACCATGTGTGGTTCTTGGTCTTTCTCTATGTTTCTTTGGAACCAAGATTAATCGTATACATGGGTTTTGCTCCTTCATTTTTTTCTTCCCATTTTAATGGTCTTTTTGTCTGTTATTTTAAATATTAGGCTGGCTAATATTAGTTGTTCTGGCCATGTAGATGGAGGATGATGAAGAAGAAGACCTATGATCTTTCTCTCTATTCACATGTGTATTCATAAGTTGACCTGTAGATATAGAATTTTGTTTACTAGTATACACGATGGTAAGAGATAAAAGAGATATAAGTCCCGTTTTACTCAAATTTGGGGCAGCTTTAGCTGTCTCTATTGCTGGATTTCTCCTTTCACGCTTGAAAACCAACAGGAATAAATCTTCCCAGCCTCCTCACTCCCCACGCTCTTCAGGTTTGCTCTCCTTATCCACTGATTGGTCTTGCTTTAGTTTCTGTCTGCCTTTGGACAATTCTGTCTATTTTCATTGTTCATAGATCATAGTACTGAAGTTGATGTAGGAAGGGAAAGATCTTGGGGCAGAGATGATCTTCAAGTGACTAACAGAACATCCAGTTCTGGCAGTTTGACTTCAATTTCAACAGAAATACATGTAAGTTTCATTCATAAATTTTGATTGCACAGGATAATGTTTTCTGTCGCCAATTTTCAATACATTTAGGTTGATTAACTCTTGAATTAGCAAGTGTCTGATGGTGGTGAGTTCAAGATGGCAAGGTAGCATTTTTTTTTCAGTTTGTTTATATAGATATTCATTTTTATGAAAAATAAATTAATTGCAGAGCGGTGATTGGTGAACCTTGTAGTATTTTCTTTGTTTTACTTTGCGTTTTTGAATGGAACAATTTTGTTGTATAAACATATCTAAACTCAGTTTATCCAATTGATATTAGAAATTGTTTTGTTCCCTCATCACCTTACTACATGCTTACTTTTAGTGAATATATCAGTAAAAATTGAACCTGCCACCTCTCCCTCAAGAAAAAGACGAAGAAATTAGTGAAAATTATGTGCTTACTAGGTCATGGAAGGACTCTATTCTAAGTTCTGCCTAGGTAAAATATATCAGGACTCCAAAATAAATTATTTTACTTCTTTAATATGGTGATTAAATATTACCTTTGCTCCTTTTATTTTTCTGCAATAGTGATGGGGATGTTTGTTGTATTATCTGTCACATTGGATTTTTTGATGGAGTAACTTGTACTCCATTGGTCATGAGTCATTTTAGGAAACTAAATTCTCCCACCCGTTTGTTTGGCCATTGTCCTGTGGTTTATGGCACTTCAAAAGGCATAAATTTTATGTCTTGGTTATTAGTTTTTAATTTTAAGAACCAACATTTTATGATTTCTGTTCAATAGGAAGACTCGTACATGCTCAAGGTTGCTGTTGATAATTCAAAGGTTTTTTATCCAAGCAGTAGACAGAGTGGGGATAAAGATGGGTACCTCTTACCCGAATTCAATGATTTCATGAAGGAATTTGACTTTAATGTTCATAATTCTGGGACGTCTCCTAGCAAAGATGAAACACCAAGGTCAGATGTGGAAACTCCAAGATCATTCAAAGGTGCGGAAAAGGTCAATTATGAGCAAGAGATAAAACATCTGAAGAACATGGTTAAAATGCTTCGAGAAAGGGAAAGGAACCTTGAGGTCCAAATGCTTGAGTTTTATGGTCATAAAGAGCAAGAAACAGCTGTGATGGAGTTGCAAAACCGTTTGAAAATAAACAACATGGAGGCTAAGTTATTTGGTCTGAAAATTGAATCCCTACGGGCTGATAACAGAAGACTGCATGATCAAGTGGCTGATCATGTGAAAGTTGTTACTGAGCTTAATGCTGCCAGAACAAAACTTAAACTGCTGAAGAAAAAACTAAGGTCTGAAGCAGAGCAGAACAGAGAACAGATATTGTCCCTTCAAAACATAGTTTCTAGGTTGCAAGAGCAGGAACTCAAGTCTGCTGCAACTGATTCAGATATTAAAATGAAGTTGCAAAGGCTGAAGGATTTGGAAACAGAGACAGAAGAGTTAAAGAAGTCTTACTTGAGATTGCATCTAGAAAATTCTGAATTGGCCTCTCAACTGGAGTCCACCAAAATCCTAGCAAATTCCATTCTTGAGGATCCAGAGGTAATTAATCCATTCTCGATAAATTATGCATCGTTCCTTAGTTATACACTTCATTTGTGATTCATTTTCCAGTTGCATTTTCTTGCAGACAGAAACATTAAGGAAGCTGGGCAATCAGTTGAGGCAGGAAAATGAGGACTTGGTGAAGGAAGTTGAGAGACTTCAAGCTGACCGGTGCACTGATGTTGAAGAATTAGTCTACCTCCGCTGGATAAATGCTTGCTTGCGATATGAATTGCGCAATTTTCAGCCCCCATATGGTAAAACTGTTGCAAGAGACCTTAGTAAGTCTCTAAGCCCCAGGTCTGAGGAGAAAGCAAAACAGCTCATACTTGAATATGCAAATACTAAAGGGATGATGGAGAAGGGGATCAACATTATGGAGTTTGAACCTGATCACTGGTCATCCTCCCAAGCCTCATATATGACAGACCTGGGAGAACTTGATGATTCTCTATCACCAAAAACAAACCACTCAGGCAAAACCAAAATTTTCCACAAGCTTAGGAGACTTTTATTGGGAAAGGAGACTCATAATCAGAGTCATGGATCATCAGGCAGCAGAACTGGAGCGACAGGAGACTCTGATTCTCCAAATGGAAGTTTAAGTGTTTCAACACCAACTGACAACACAAGTGATCTGCAATCTACTAGAGGTCAAACTCCATCCTTCTATTCATCTAGACATTCTGTGGATACCCAAAGAACCAGGAGTTTGGAGAACAGTAGGAGAAATAGTGAGGCCGGATCCTCTCATTGGTATAGGAGATTTTCATCAAGTAGAGCTAGCGATTTGTCACTTGAAAATTTACTGGATCAAGACTTGTATTCTATAGAGAAATCCGAGTTGGTGAAATTCGCTGAAGTTCTGAAGGACCCTGGAAGTAGAGCCGGAAATGGCAATAGGATGAATAAGTTGCACAGAAAATCAGTATCAGTGGGCTCATTTGAGGCTCTTCATGGCTCTTCAGAATAATCCCACCTTATTACCTGTTCATATATGCTCTCGACTAAAGGGGATACCAGTCAGCATAACTTCACCATATTGTTTACTAATGACAGTAAAGAAACAAGTTTTTTTTTATAAAAATACACGTTTATATGAATGGCAAATGTTAAGAGTTGCCAAGTTAATTTTCTAAAACGTAGCAAAACTATCTAGTTTCTAAATGGAAAATCTTTCAATGCTTTTCCAACCCACCTCCCTCTATGAGATTAGTTGCACAATTGGTATTAAGAGTAGTTGAAGTCTGAATAACTTTGGCACCTTTTCAGAATGTTTCCCACTAGAAAATCTGCCTTCGTGATGAAGTCAAAGTTAGCTTTCTTTAGACACAGATATCACTGGATTTGTGGTGGTTTCAGAAACCAAAACCACACGGATCCCCTTGTAAGATGCAACCTACAAGGGAAAACAATAGTGGAGGAGAGTATCCATATGCTTTCCTCTTTTAGGTTTTTGGGCAAATATCTTAGGTCTTAATACCTAGCCTTTTCGCAGAATAATCTCTTCCATTTGTGTTTATATTATATCACAATTAACTAGAGATAAAAATTGTGCAAGTCACAAACAGAATTCATCCAGCATTCGGAAAGCCTTGATTTTTCATGATGTGAATTTATCAAGCGCACCCACCCACACATTTCTTATTTTTCTTACCATGATGACGAATTTGAACAAAGACAGAAAGAATCCAATCCTTATATTTTATAAATAATTTAAACAAAAGCCCGCGTGGTGCAGACTCTATTTGAATGGGGTATTCTGGTTACCCTAGTTGAATAAGCTCATTCCTTCATCTTACTGACCTATGCATGTTCACTCAACCCCAGATAGGAGATGACTTTGATTACTCGTTCTGCTTCTGTATTATTGAATTTCATGCTTCAAAGCAGAGTTGAGCCAGGTTTAAAACCCTAGCACCGAACGTTAGAAGTGAACTACTCGAATTTAAAATAGGCTAACGAGTCCATTGCACACTTTCTCTATCCGTATCTAATGCCCCAGGAAATCTAAACATTCAATTGAAACTTCCGATCCATGTACTGTTTCTTGTAGGACTCGTTACTTGACTTCAGAATGAGATGAGGGATCTAATACAAAATTCCTAGCCATCACAACTTTCAATTTCCCTCCCGCACCTGGCTTATTTCATTTCATTCAAATTAGGTTAACAGAACTAAGTAAAGTCGTTCCATTCCCTTCCCCCCTCACGTTTTGCGTATTTAATAAATGAATTAAACTCAATCTAATGCCTTCCTTTCTTCTCACTCTCCTCAGTCAATGGTAAGAAAAAGTTTGGTACCTGGCTCATCTTGGTTGAGTTGCTTAGTGTTACGGATGACAGAATAGTGGGAGAAGTTGCAACGAGAAGAAAACTACTATAGGGAGGCAAGAAGGAGCGGGAAGTAGAGACGCCAGGAGCACGCAACCTGCTGTTTAGTTGTTAATATTCTGTTAGTTAGTTGGAATACATTTGGTTAGCAAAGTTTGTTAATCAGTTAGAGTTAGTTGGATTAATCTGTTAGTAGTCAATGTGGATTACTATAAAAGCACATTGTATGGATTACATTGGATAGGAATAGATTGCAGTCTAATTTCGATCTCATTTCTCTCTTCTCTTACTCTTCTTTGTTCTTATCATTCTGCTTCTTAGCCTCATCTTCTTGATTTGTTAAGAGATCTTAACTATTGGTATCAGAGCCTTAAGATCTAATACTATGGTGGAAAATCATAAGCTGAAAAACGTTGAAGAACACTGCAAGAAATTGGAGGAGCAAATGCATATCCTTCAACAAGAACTCCAGGATTAGTGCTCGGTGAACAATAAAACAAATGGCAAGAACAACTCGGTGAACAAAGTTGGAAGACTGATTAAATTAGTGCTCAAATTGAAATATTATCGAACCAATTTCAAACATTGCTTGCTCATCAGATGATAGGGAAGGATATGGGAAGCACTTCCAGAGGAATCTTACAGACACCAGCAAGGGGTAGTCCAGAAGGAATGTTATCAAGGGAAAAGGTCCTGCTAGGTGATTGGTACTTAAAAGTGCATTCTCATTAAGGCTTTATATCATCATATTGCACTAAAGTATCATTAAATTCCTTAACTTAAGCATGTTTTATAATAACAAGTCTGATAATATAAAATACCTTTAATTTATGGTAAATGCTCATTTTAAATGCAGGTTTATCCCACAACTCAAAGGATTAATTGATGTGATTAACTATTAAAATTGTGAAGACAAAGAAAGGGCTAAGAGAAGAGATGCTGGTTCAATTCAAACTGGAACACCATTCGGTTATTGGGTTATAACTGAAGTTGTAGACCTTGGATTTAGGTCTGGTTTATATGTATGGAAAGCTAAGACATAGGCCTAAAACTTTTATGGGAGTGCAAGATTTAAAAGTGCCATTTTTTGGTTCGAATGGTAGCAACAACGGAGAAGTCAGAATCTGTCCTGCAGCCCAGACACTGTTCGATTTTCAGCTCATATCTCGAGTTCTAGAAGTCCAAATGAGCTCTGGTTTTTTTTGTTGAAAAGCTAAGACAATTGCCCACAACTTTCATAAAGACAAGGTGCTCAAATTCTGATGTTAGCAATGATGTTTTGGTCAGCCAACAATATAAATAACCAGCCAACAATATCAAAAACCAGCCAACAATGTCAAAAACCAGCCACTATGTCAATGGTTGCCCACCAACTAAATAGTTAGTCAACCAATCAATAGTTCTGAATTTTAGCCTATAAAAGGAGGCATTTGCCATGTATTTAGTCATGTTGGTTTTTAGATCAAGATCATGTTCTTGCTTTCTTTCTTTATATTTTTGTAATGCTTAAGTTTTGCTTTCATTAATCTCTTGTTTATGTTTTTCATCATAACTATGTTCTTATCTAGTTTATTTATGTTCTTCTTCTTCATTATGTTTAGTTAAGTTAATTATGTCAAGGTGAAAATGTTTCTCTAATGGCGTTAGAATATGTATAATATAAACTCAACATGGACTTTAATGTTTATATTCAAGAAAGTTTGTTATTAACATGTCTTATCTTTTTATCTTACTAATTATTAATACCTTGCTTGTTAAATGACTATCTAGATTTATGTTGTATAACACTTGATACATCAAATGCTTGATCATTCATAGTCTTCGGCCGACATCGTTGTTATGAGAGGAACTTGATTTGTTATTAACATAAGTTAGCATCATGAATACCTGACAATATTTACAAGTATTGGTGTTACTTAAATAAGATAATTAATATGATCATGTTAATATTTTATAATGAGCCATTAACGATAAATCATCTGATTGGAACCTCCTTTGTATGTGGTTTCCAGTTGAGTAATAAAAAGAGTTTATTATACTTATTTGAAATACCATTAGTGGATCCTCTAACCTTGACAACTGTTTTTATCATTGTTTAGTCTTCACATTTCAAAGTCCTCTTTAAATCATCATCATCATTATTATTGATAATTTATATAGTTAACCTCCATGTGGTTCGACCCCGGTCTTGCCGGGTTATTTATTACTTCGACACTCCTGCACTTGGGAGAGACATCAATCTTTTGGTCGTGTCATTAGGGGAGATCAAACTTATGGCCATGAGCAACAGAGAGTGGTGCATAATGTTGCCCTTCCAAGGATGGATCTGACAACATTTCAAGGAGATAATCCTAGGGGTTGGTTGAGGAGGTGCAAGAAGTTTTTTAGGCTCAACTCAACTCCATTTCAGCAGTGGGTAGAACTAGCATCTCTTTACTTGGAAGGAAAGACATAAATATGGTTTGAAGGCTATATGTGTGGGGTAGAGGATAATCTTGATTGGGAAGAATTTTTAGGAGCCATATGCAGCCGATTTGGTAATAGAGCTGACATTGTGGAGGAATTTAACAAATTAACACAGAAGGGTGGTATCGAGGAATACGTTAAGAGATTTGAGGAACTAAAATCATTAATGCATTTGTTAAACTCCTAACTGCCTGAGTCCAACTATATTTCCAGCTTCATTAGTGGATTAAAGGAGGACATCAAACCAATGTTAAAGATATTAAAGCCAGGAACACTGATGACAAATTTTGATCAAGCTAAATGGCAAGAGGAATCCAACAATGTGTTGGCAAGAAAGAAAAAATTCATGGCTAGGCCAGCAGCTGAGGTGCAAGTGGGAAGACCAATAGGTAACCATCAAACCAATTACGTGAGTAATAACCTGCAAACACAAAAAGTTCTAAAGACCATGTATGAGTAGAGGTGAAGGTTGGGACAATGCTTCAAGTGTGGGGACAAATTTATGTCAGGGCACAAGTGCATTATTAAAGGACTACACATGATTGAAGGCCATGAAGAGGAAGAATTTTTGGATGTTGCGACAGAAAACATCACTGAAGAACTGACCCCTGATAACAAGATTGAAGAATATGGTCTATCCTTAAATGCATTAGTAGACAATTATGCACATAACACCATCAGAATCGGAGGCAGTTATTAGGGCAAGGAACTGGTCATCCTTATTGACAGTGGGAGCACACACAACTCCATTGATGAAAACATAGTGGGAGAGTTGCAAGTCTCTGTGGAGAATTCTTCAGTATTAGCAGTAACAGTTGCTAATGGCAGTATCATGCTATGTGATTCCTATACAGCGGGGTTCAAATGGTTTATGCAAAACTATGAATTTGTAGCAGACTTAAGGATTTTGAAGCTGGGAATATGTGATATAGTAGTAGGAGTAGATTGGTTAAGGAAGTTTTCACCAATCCTGTTTGATTTCATTAAAATGAAGATTTCCTTTTTTAAAAAAAGGAAGAATGCTTGAGCTCAAAGGCATTATGGAAGCAGCCAATCTTCAGTGCATGACAGTAGAGAAGGTTCAGAAGAATTTAAAGGCTTCCATCATGGGGTTTGTGGGGCAGTTTTTTCTGGTAGAAGTAACAACAATACCACATCAGGTACTGGCTAATGCAGAAATAGTAGGGTTATTGGTAGACTATGCAATTGTTTTTCAAGAACCAACACCATTGCCATCCACCAGGAAACATGATCACAAAATTCCACTAAAAACAGAAGCTCAACCCGTCAACTACAGACCATATAAGAGCTCTTTCTTTCAGAAGGGGGAGATTGAAAGGATGGTCAAGAGCATACTACACAACAACATAATACAACCAAGTGTTAGTCCCTTTGCCTCTCATGTTCTTTTGATGAAGAAGAAGGACAACACATGGCGTTTCTGTGTAGACTTTCGACAGTTGAATGAAGTCACTATTAAGAACAAGTTTCCCATTCCTCTGATCGACGACCTACTGGATGAGCTACAAGGATCCAGCTTCTTTTCAAAACCGGATCTAAGGTCAGGATACCATTAAGTTCGTATGCATGAAGGGGATATAAAGAAGACATCATTTTGCACTCATCAGGGGCACTATGAATTCAAGGTAATGCCCTTTGGTCTCATGAATTTTCCCGCAACCTTCCAAGCCCTAATGAATGATATCCTAAAGCCATTCTTAAGAAAATTTGTCTTAGTATTCTTTGACGATATTCTCATTTATAGTTCCTCTCTAGAAGCACACATAAGTCATTTGAAGCAAGTCTTGAAAACTCTTAAAACTAACCAACTGTATGCGAAAAGATCCAAATGCACATTTGCAGAGCCACAAGTGGAGTATTTAGGGCATATAATTTCAGCTGAAGGGGTAGCCACTGATCCTAAGAAGACACAGGCGGTACAGGAGTGGCCAGTTCCAAAATCCATTAAGGAGCTAAGGGGATTCCTTGGCCTAGCTGGTTATTATCGAAAATTCATTAGGAAATTTGGTATTATTAGCAAGCCTTTGACAGAGATGCTCAAGAAGAATAACTTCCTTTGGCATGAAGGAGCATTGGAGGCTTTCCGCAACCTGAAACAAGCATTGTGTGAGGCTTTAATCCTGGCCCTGCCTGACTTTACCAAACAGTTTGTCATAGAAAGACGCATGTGATACTGGAATTGGAGCAGTACTCAGCCAGGAAGGAAGACCATTAACATTTTTCAGCAAGGCCTTGGGAGTCAAACATTTTGGACTATCCATTTATGAGAAGGAATACCTTGCTATTCTAATGGCAGTCGACAAGTGGTGGCATTATTTGGAACAAGATCAGTTTGTCATTCAAACTGATCATGAAAGTCTGACGTATCTACTTGATCAGAAGATTCACACTCCTATTCAAAAGAAGGGACTAACTAAGCTGTTGGGGTTGAACTATCAAATCAGGTACAATAAAAGGAAGGAGAATAAGACTGTAGATGCCTTATCTAGGAGGAATATGCAGGGGGAGGAAGGCTGTCAAGGGAATCAAATTGAAGGGGGAAGGTTTACCGCCATAACACAAATAACTCTCTCCTAGTATGACAAGATTTATGCCTTTTATAAAGACGATGCCATGTTGCATGATATAATGAGAAGTAAACTGGTAGATGCTGCATAATCTCCCAGCTCTACATATACTGAAGGTGTGGTTAAGTATAAGGGGAGAGTTGTTATAGGATCTATAGGGTTATTAAGGGAAGAGCTCATCAAGTCTACCTATGATTCCTACATTGGAGGACATGCTGGGATCCAAAATACATACAGACGACTTAAGGGCTCACTTCCACTGGCCTTCTATGAAGAAATTAGTGCAAGAAATAGTTCAGCACTGTGACATTTGTAAACAAGCTAAGGCCGAAAGGGTCCCTTATCCTGGATTGTTACAGGCTCTTCTAGTTCCACGTGGTCCTTGGCAGGATATAACAATGAATTTCATAGGACTTCCAAGGTCAGGAGGCAAGGATACCATTATGGTCATTGTTGATCGATTTACGAAGTATGGGCATTTTATCACATTAGCCTATCCCTTCATAGCTCAAGAGGTGGCTAAGTTTTTCTTGGATCACATTTATAAGTTCCATGGCTTGCCTGCTGTCATAACCCAATTCTGGGTTATTCTCTAAAATTCAATTTTTTTTCAAAATAATAATAAAAAAATAAAATAAAGGCTGGCAACATAGAGAAAATAGGTCGGGGAATACAGCTGCAATTTTGAAGGAAGTACAAGACCTAATTGTACCCCATTATGCCCTATATAGAGAGAAAAATGCAAATTCAAGGTCAAATTAAATGATTATTGGACGAATTTGCATAAAAATTAAGTTCAAGAACATAATTAATTTGTAATAGGCCAATTTGATTTATTCATGGGCCAAATTGAATTTTAATTTTGTTTAAGAATTAATTTGGGTCCAATTGAAGGATCTAATTAAGTACAAGGACTTAATTATACTTTAAATGAGTCAAATTAATTTTATTAGGGGCTTACTTGGTGAAAAATAAATTTGGGAGCCCAATTTGGGCTTAATTGAGAAGAATGGATTTTTAAGAGACCAAATTTAATTTTTACCAAGTTATTTGATTGAAATCAGGGGCAAAATTGCAAGAAAATTGAAGTTTTGGGGTTAATTAAAGGTCAAATTGACAAAACTCGCAGCTAAGGACCATTCTGCAACAGGCGGTAAACTATGGGGGCTCAATTGACAAAAACCGGCGGTGAAATTGAAGAAATTGAAAGTTTAATGGTCAATTAGGGGTTAAATTGCATAAATTCAAGACCAAGGACCAAAGTGCAAAAGGTGAGTAAATACGAGGCTGAAGTTGAAGTTCCGCAGGGGCCTAATTGAATTAAATCAAAATTTTAGGGTCAATTAGGGGTTCTATTGAAACAAATTGAAAGCTAAAGGACTACATTGAAAATCAGTAAAAATCCCTAATTCAATCCAAAACGGCGCCGTTTTGAATATGTATGTAAATCCCGGGGAAAAATAAAGGTTGCTTAGATTGCAAACTAACTACATGAGAAATAAAAGTAAAGAAATTCATGCATATGGTTAAATAAAAACGGGAATTCAGAAATTTTTGGATATAAGTTTCTGGACGAAATATTTCGAGACATTATAAATCAACCCGAAAATGTTGAGGGTTGGATTAAATTAAAGAAAATAAACTAAACTAAAAGTTGTGGG
>Ga0307517_10007149_pt1 | contig 16368 bp, 16 predicted proteins | sample 23_EM_MG_FD_194515 | JGI IMG/M metagenome (GOLD analysis project Ga0307517, IMG submission 194515) | Populus trichocarpa ectomycorrhiza microbial communities from riparian zone in the Pacific Northwest, United States - 23_EM | ecosystem: Host-associated > Plants > Roots > Unclassified | place... | reverse complement strand
TCACTGTGTTGGTCTTTGCTACTTGGGTTGCATGGCAGCGACATCGCAAACGGGTGGACTCTCAGAGTTTGGGTATCAATGACCTCACGAAAATCGTCGGGCCCCACTCGATGTTGTAGAAATCTTCTAGACAAACCTCAATGTAACAATGGGACACTGTAGCGAAGGAATGCCGGTTATTCAGGGGGCCATGAAGCGATTTCTTGAACCGGAAAGAAGGTGTGGAGGTTGCCGCAGTGAAATATATAGTTTGCACTCGAATACCTTTCTAAGAGGACGCATCTATTAATAAAACGGATGATCGTCATACACTTGCTTTATATAAGTTTTTAAATTGGTCCTTGGATGTACTTACATAGGTATATATGATAAAATGGCAGTATAAAAATATTCCGCAGCGACGCCACGATACGTATGTCCTGCTCCCGCAAAAGCCAGTATAATTGCACTCTTGGCCGTTCCCGTCTAGGGACCTCCCGAGTCCGGCTACACCCAATCGCTTCTAATCCTAACGTTTTTTATCGTCAGCTCGTGAAACAAGAATGGTAGGCCCACCATTCCAGTCCTCGACCCTCCTCGCACTGACAAGACTAAAAGTCGACGACGCCGTGCCCACAAACCCAATTGCCATGCTTTGAGCAACAATATCGACAATAGGAAGATACCATTCGCCGTACTTCTCCAGAGTGCCTTCTTCCACGTGGTTGAAGTGCACCCATCCGATTTCTCTGACTTCTTCCCAGAACCTTGGGTCTCGTTCATCTTTTGTGCATTTGGTAAGAACCAGAAAACTACGCATTTGAGGGAAGACGGAACATACCAGACATGAGAATAACCTTCTTGATATCAATGCTTTTGGTCTCGAGAAGTTCCGCTTTCATGTCGTCAACTTTCTTCTGGAAAGTGGCAAGGGAAATATAACAGTTGTTTGATCCATCGCAATTTCCTCCGAAATCACCCCGGCGAATATGCACAGCAATAAACTAGCAAAAAAAAGGCAGCCAATTAATGAACAAACTAACGAGGGGTAAAGAGCAGTTTGAATATAAACGCACCGGCGGAATGCCAACGCTTGACTCAAACACTCTCCGTAGGTATCCTTCCGCAATCTCGACAAGATCATCCGTAAAACGCAGATATTTCCCAACTTGTACCCAAGGAGGTGACCAGGAGCGCTCCCATTCAAAGGACACCTCGGAGCTCGATGTAATGTAATAAAGGTAATCGAAACATGTTAGTCGCTCGTCGGGAGGTAGTTTATGGCCCAATGGAGACGCCTCCATAAATTCGAAGTGGCCGTGAGGTGGAGGACGAGGGCGGCGCGGGAAAATGTATGGAGCGAGCTTGGGGAAGACAAGGAAATCTTCTCTATTGTTGCTCGCATTGAGACGTGCCGGGGTTGGTACACGAGAATATGCGATATCCAACTGAAGATGGTCGACCACTTCTTCGCCTCTGTTTGGGTGAGGGTAGTAGTCAGGACGAGTGGAGAAACAACCGAGAGGTTCACGTTCAGAGTCTGGTGGTGGTTGTACAGAAGTTGGAGAAGGCAAATCCTTCACGTCTGACCATTCGAGAATGGGTTTATGGATCTCTTTTCTTGCCCGCGTGAGGTTAAAGATACGACTAAACGGGACCAAACCTGCACTGCGAGCTTTGCGGTTTGAGAGATTAGAGTGGAAATGTATATATAATGAATAAGACACACAGATATGTGGACCAGGTCCAAAAGGTGGAATAATTGGTATCCGGTCCGAGAGGAATCCCAAATAAATCATATTAACCTGTAGCGCAATATATCATTCTTGCACAGGACGACTGAAAGGGTACGCACGTAACCCATGAACTGGTTCGCTGGCAGGGTAGAGGTTAGTGCCCATCCCAAAAACATTCTGCAGCAAGAACGCACTGAACCCAGCAATCGGCCAACAAGTAATGTAAGATTGATTTTCAAGAAGATTATCTGCATGTAATCTGGATTAAACAACAGGCCACGTATAGAACAGGTTGCACACCTCGGAACAGTTTGGTTGGGCGCCCCTTCAGGAAACGCGACGAGTCCCATTCCTCAACAGGCGGCACACAATGGGGGGTGATTCTCGGTGGGATGGTGGAATTCAGGTTACCGAAGGGGGAGTCCGCAATGATGGAGCCATGCCCTTTGAGTCTCCCGGGCAGAAAAGTGCCATAGTCAAGCACACCGGTCGCGTGCAGCAGCGTTCCGAATGCCACGAAGACGGTCAGGCCGGCTAACCACGTGGCACGGTTTGACCGCAGCATAGGCGACTGTTGGCAGCTGCTGGCAAATTGGGGAGGAGACTGGATTATACGCAAGAGAGGAAAATGAGCATTCGGTGAGAACTGATGATTTGATTGTTCACGTACCTGACCGACTAAATAAACAAATCGGTATATCAGGTAATCTGTATTACTATCATGCCGGGACCATTAGCCGAAATTGCCGATCGCGCAACGGAAAATAACTTTGCATGGGCGTGCATGAGTGTGTAAAGCTTGCACGGTCGTGCCACGGCATTTTTTGAGCTTGCAGCGTTCTATATTCCACTATACTCCCCCCCATTTTAAATTTACCGTTGGTCTGGACTGCCATTATAGCGGGGAAAAAAATAACGATCGCGAGGTTGACAATTCACAGAAGAATACACTGGCACGTACACGGAAATTATGCATAATTTAATTACTCTTCATCACTGTGTCAACTTCAGAGCCTTCTCCCTACTCGCGTTCCACTTCATCATCCTTTGAATGACCAAATTCCTTTCCTCAGGTTTCCCAGCCAGCTGATATGCTGTCGCTAACGCTGGCAAGAACACGATCCAATACTGGAAGTCCGTGTCGAGACCCTCCTTAACCACCGCCCGCTGGTACTTCAACAAATCGTCCAAGATTTTAACGGGGAACTTGGGGAGTTGATTCCAAGTCATACTCTGCGCTCTATATTCATGGACGCGTGCGTAAAACGTCTTGCGAAGGGCGTCGGTTTCCGGAGTAGCGTGGACACAGGCGGCACAGGTGCACTGTGTGATTCCATAGGGCACGATCTCGGCTTTTCGTTCGGAAGCGGATTGTGCGATGCTACAGTACGAGTAGAAGAGCTGCTCGCCGGCTTTGATGTCCCGGGCGGCAAAAAATATTATGGCAAAAGCGGAGATCTTGAAACCATGGACGACGTTTGGGAGGCAACTATGAATTGAAAAATAAGCGCTCTCCAGTCGCAAAAAAGCTCCAAATGAAAAAAATACGGAACCTGTGAGTGATCTTCGAGCCAATATCACAAACTGCGCTATAATAAAATGGATTTCCGTTCGCAGGCTGAATGTCCCCATCCGTCAAATTGTGGATTCCGTACCCATTCGTCCTAGCGATGCCATTGAGAGTTCCATGGCCGTCCCCCGGGTGACAATTCGGCAATGCCATGAACTTGGATCTGCTGCCGGCGTCCATCCTTCCCAGAGCCACTTCCAACTGCCGCTCCTGTTCAAGCATCACCGCCTTCGTATGATCCGCAAGACGGGACTCATTTCCAGGAGCCAACATCGACTTTGGTGTTGCCACGAGTGCCATTGGGATGACGACTAACGGTCGCTCTGCGAAGATCATGCCGTCCCTCGAGATGTCGCGAGTGGCAAAAACGCCTTCCCCCAGGGTCGGCATCGATTTTACGATATACGACGTCACATCCCCGGGGTGTTTTGGGACGGACTGCGGGTACCCCGGTGTATTGAGGACTTTGTTCTTCGTCAATCCGCGAACGAGCCACTCGGCGTGCCCGTCTGGATCAGGGGGTTGCCCGACGACGCGCGCGGGAATGGTGAATATTTGCAGTGCATTCGCCGGGTGACTCCTATTCACCGATGGAGTTTCCGTGTACTGGGCAAGCTTGTACCCCGTAGGCAATGCTGTTGCGTGGATTTATATAAATTGGTCGATTTTTTCAGAGTCAAAGACCAACGAACCTGAGGAACCTTCGCTCATGGCGGACTTGGCAATGTTGTTGTTGCCCGCAGGCAATGCTATCGGGTAGGTTTAAATTTGTCATTTTATTTATTTAGTTAAGGGGCAACGAACCTATGTTGTCGACTTTTTCGGCGTCTGGGACCGCGATAATAAGGACTAGAATAGGATCATAAAGATGAAAAAAACTTACCGCCTGGTTTGGGTTCAACGGCCTGGGAGGCCTTCCTCGGCCCCTTTTGCTTCTTGAGAAAGCCGCGTTTCATGATTGTACTAGTTGCGGTGGGTCGCGCTGGGAGTTCAAACGTTCAAGCTCGAGTTCAGAAGAAAGCGTCTTGGGTCATTTTTGAATGAAATCTCGGTGCCATTTAGTGTGGAGTCGGGACATCACCCGAGTCGAAGTCGAAGCTATAGCTAAATTTGATACCTGTCAGCGTGCTTCCGAGTCGTTCCACGAAACTGAAGTGGTGAGCGTCGTTGTACCAGTCAGATGTCATCAGCGTTCGAGAAGGTAATAAATGAGCACCTTATTTCTCCAGTATCCTGTACCAGATCGTTCTGGAATCCACCGCAGTGAGTTGGCAAGTTTACAAGTTCAGAGATAAGTACTTATTGTGACTTAACGCAGGATGACCAAAGGATAATTTTAATATTGAATCTTTTCACAATCAAATACGGAAGCGCGTTCGCCATCTCCATCTGCGCACCGGGCGGTGTTCAATGGCAATATTTACTACCGGTGCCTGGTATTCGGCTTAGATTTTTGAAAAACTGTGCAAACAGTGCGCCAGTTCCTTACCGGTTCCCCTTCCTCACTGCATGTCACATCGATGGCGTGTCGCCCTGTTTATATTTACGGTCCAGGAGTGCAAGTGAATGCAGGTAACTAAAATATTGGTTTGTAATATTCAAATTCACAGTAAGTATCGTAAAGGGAAAGTCGCAGACTGTTTAGTTGTTCCATTTTTTTCACCTACTTTCGTGCACATTGAAACATCGACATTACAATTGTATTGTTTCTTTTTCGTTCCCCCTTTAGGGTTATCAGCGAATTTGGGAACAAAATGGTATGTGGAGACAACTCTTCAGACTACAAGTACAGGAACAAGAAGGACTGGATCGATTGATCATTCATTGGAGAATCATCCCGACTTTTCAATAGCCTCCTTCGCCACCAGGAAATCCCTCCGCTTCTTCAGCGTTTGAAGAAGCCTCGTCGACTCATGAGTTTTTCCAGACCGCTGATAAGCCTTTATAAGCACCGGAAAAAAATACGCCCAATAGTCAGCTTCGGTATCAAAACCCTCCTTCACCACCGCCCTCTGATACCTCAACAACTCATCAATGGTCCCCGGGGGAACCTTCCCGAGTCGCTCCCAGGTTAAGCTTTGCAGTTTGTACTCTGCGAGCCGTGCACTGTAGGTCTCGCGGATGGTGTCGGTTTCCGGGGTGGCGTTGACACAGGAGGAACAGATACATTGTGCAATACCGTAGGGTGCGAGCTCGGCTTTGCGGTTGGAGGCGGATTGTTCATTGCTGCAATACGAATAGAAGAGTTGTTCACCGGCTTTGATATCCCGCGAGGCCATGAAGACCATGGCGAAAGCAGAGAGTTTAAATGCGTGGGTGACGTTTGGAAGACAACTGGAAAATGAATTGAATAAGTACTCGCCTGTCGAGAAAAAAAAAAGAAACACAGACCTATGATTGATCCTCGAGCCAACGTCACACACCACACTGTAATAATAATAGTGATGCGCTGGATTGTTCTCATCTGGCCGAACGTCCCCATCCCAAAAATTGTCCACCGCATACCCATTCGTTCTGGCGATACCATTGATCGGCCCACTCCCATCCTCCAAATGGCTGTTCATCAAAGCCATCAACCTGGCTTTCGTGTCGGGGTCCATCCTCCCTACAGCCGCCTCTAATTGTTGCTCCCGTTCGAACATGACGATTTTAGTATAATCCTCCCTCGTGAAAGCACTGAGATCCATGTGCGTCGCAGGGATAAGCGCACGCGGGAAAACGAGTAACGGCCGCTCGGCGAAGATGATCTCGCCCATTGGGATGTTGCGCGTGGCGAAAACACCCTTTCCCATCGTCGGGGTCGACTTTACGACGTGCGATTTTACATTGCGTGGGGGTTTAGGGACGGGCTGTGGGTACCCCGGGGTGTTCAGGATCTTCTTCTTTGTTGATCCGTGCACGAGCCACTCGCTGTGCCCATCTGGATCAGGGGGTCCCCCGATGCTGCGCGAGGGAACGGTGGTCACGAAGAAGGAATCATTTGGATAGTCCGTCTTCTTATTCTCGTCGTATTCGAGTATTAAGAGCTCGCGTGGGGTGTACCTCGTTGGCAGCGCTGTAGCATGGATTGGGGGTTGTCGATTTTATTTTTTTTTGGAGGAGAAGAGGTAAACGAACCGGTATTTTCCATTTTTACATACGGTAATTTGGTTGCATTGACCTTGAGGGAATCTGGGGAGAATAATGAAGAGAATTATTGAAATAAACGAAGATATGAAGTTCTGTACTCACCTCCTGGTCTCCAAGAATTGGTCGCCATTGATATAGCCGAACTTGATGCGGCAGAGACCCGAGTCGCCATTTCACCACCGCTAGCACTAGCGCCACTGCTAGCATTGGAATTATTCGGATACAAGCCCTCTTTCTGCGCCTTTTTGGTGTTGAGAAAACCTCGTTTCATGATGGACGGAATCGGAGTCGTGGTGGCCACCCTGAGAGTTCAAACGTTCAAGTTGAAAAGAATATCTGGTCAGCCACTTTTGAATGAATGAAAAAATCGTGCCACTGACTTTGTTGGGCCATCAGCTGCCAAATTAGAAGCCATCGCTGAATTTGATTCCAGTCCTCCCGGGTTGATTCCCAATTGATAGCAAGCTCCGAGGTGGTGCTAATGGAAGAGACGGTGAATCCTTGGTTGGAACTATGCCACCCCATCTGAATAACGCCAGGAAATGGAATAGATCAAGTTGAACATTTGTCGAGACCAAACAAAAAAGGTATTACGGAGCTTGAATTTGTCCTCAGACAAACGTTGAGTTCCTTTAGAGTGGCAACGGGATAACAAGCCCGCCCACAGTTTCGCAGAAACCTGTTGTTCTGTTCGGAAATCAACGTACATTTGTCACAAACAAATGCCGAAAGCGGTATAACGGAGTTTAAACTTTGTCCTCCTCGGACATTGACAATACTTACATGGCGAATTCCTTTTAGAGTGAGATGGCGTATTGAAAGAAAGTCTCTATCCAACCACCTCCACACCGAAATATAAGAAGACGAAACACAAAAACAAAAATTTAAAGTGGAAGCAGCCGGAAACTCAACCTCTTCAAACCAAACCGGCAAGGGTAAGGGCACTTCCGAGGGGGTTACAAGGTGAAGGTGAGCCCGCCAACTCAAAATATCGAATTCCCGCCCATAAGTAGGCTAGTCAAGGGAATCGAACCAATGGTACTGTTTTCCTTTGGAAACTGGGCCACAGGAAACTCCCAGACAAATTGGCGTGTTAAGCGTTTATTCTATTGCGAATCCGATTCACAATCCAAGATCTCCGGATCCCCCCTAACGGTGCGAAAAACACACGAGTTGTAACATAAAACGATGGACATCTGACAATTCCTATTGGCTCGCCACTATTATCCCCCCGCCCAACGCTGATCAGCCGGACCCCGACAGATACACCAAGTACTTCATCACCAGCGGGAAAAAGAAACGTTCATATCACCGCTCCATACCAGAATGTACCGAAGGGCGCCGGCGAGTCTGTCCGGACATCACCCGATTCAGAGTCGAACTCGAAGCTCTCGCTAAATATGATCCCTGTCAACACGCCTTCAACGAACACGAAGTGATGACCGTCGTACCAATCAGAAGTAATCCCCATTCGAGAGGCTGATAACTGAGCAGTCGCTTTTCAGGTATACCGTATCTCATACCAGAACTGGAATGTGCAATCACCGACCGCATCAAGCGACAGTGGTGAGAGATACTGTAACCTAACGCAGGCCCATAACTTGGAATATTCTTTTCGCGTATTTATTACTGTAAGAAAGAAACTGTACTAATTCGCCTTGAATTTGCATTCTACCAGTGGTATGGAGCGATACAGAAATGGGGAACCCATTGGGTTAAACAATACCTGCCAGTCAATACTTTACTGGAGAATAAGTACACTGGGAGTACACGGAACTTATGCATAAGTAACTCTGCAGAAATCACTGAGACGACTCCATAGCCTGCTTCGACTCGAAGAAGTCAAGCCACCTCGTCATCTCCTGGACAACCAGCTTCGCCTCAGGCTCGTTAATCCTATCGGCCATCCGATACGCTGTTATCAATGTGGGCAAAAACACCGACCAATAAATATTGACCGTGTCGAGACCCTCCTTAACCAGCGCCCGCCGGTACCTCAACAAACCGTTCAAGATCTCCACGGGGAACTTCGGGAGTAGCGGCCAAGAATCACGCTGCATATAATATTCCTGGACGCGTGCGTGAAACGTCTGGCGGAGGGCGTCGGTTTCTGGCGTGGCGTTCACGCAGGCAGCACAGATGCACTGTGTGATGCCGTAGGGCGCGAGCACAGCCTTTCGTTCGGACGCAGAGTGTTCGCGGCTGCAGTATGAATAGAAGAGCTGTTCACCCGCTTTGACGTCTCGAATGGCAAAGAAGACCATAGCAAAAGCGGAGAGATGGAATTCATGGTCAATGTTGGGGCGGCAACTAACAAAAAGCAAAACAAAAAAAGTCAGCATTTGCCAGTTGAAAAAATAGCGAGAAAAAGTGGAACCTATGATTGATCCTGGAGCCAACGTCACATACCGCACTGTAGTAACGCCTATGCAGTGCGTCCTCCTCGTCATGCTCCCCATCCCCATCCCACAAATTCTTGACTGCGTACCCATTCGTCCTGACGATGCCAGTGATAGGTCCGCACCCATCCTCCAAGTGACTATTCATCAACGCCATCAACTTGGCTCTCCTATCAGGTGCCATCCTCCCCACAGCCACTTCTAGCCGCTGCTCCTGTTGAAACATCATGACCTTCGCATATTCCACAAGACTGGATTCATCGATGTCCACCACTGGTGATGCTATCAGCGCGGTTGGGACGACGAGTAATGGCCGCTCGGCGAAGATCATTCCGCCCATCGGGATGTCACGAGTGGCGAAAACGCCTTTGCCCATAGTCGGTGTCGATTTCACGGTGTACGATTTAATGTTCCCGATGGGTTTAGGGATAGGCTGAGGGTACCCCGGAGCATTGAAGACCTTGCTCATCGTCGGTGCGCGGACGATCCACTCGCTGTGCCCGTCAGGATTGGGAGGTTTCCTATCAAAGCCCATGGGAATGGTAGCCAATAAAAGCGTATTCGCGGGATGGTTCGATGGTGCCGCAGGGAATTCGCTCACGGGGAATTTAGTGGGGGTGTAACTCGCGGGCAATGCTGTTCGAGTGGGTTTATTATAAATTTGTCGATATTCTTCTAATCTGAGGGCAACGCACCAGTGTTTTCTTCTTTTCTGTAAGGTTGTCTGCCTACAGGCTTGTGTCCTGGAATAGGGATAATAGTCTTTAGGAGATTTGTACCAAGATATGATGCATTGATGCTCTGTACTCACCGGATGGAAGTGCCGGAGCCACATTCGACGCAGGAGAAGGAACGCAATTGGTCAATGGCCCAATTGGATACAAAGCCTCCTTCTGTGCCTTCGTAGTGTTGAGAAAGCCGCGTTTCATGGTGGATAGGATTGCGTTCGGTCGTAAGTGGTTGCGCTGGAAGTTCAACGTTCAAAAAGAATGAATTGCAAACCAATTTTGAATGAAATATCACTGCCATCATGACTTTTTCAGGACATTACCCGAGTCGAATTCGAAGCCGTCGCCATATTGATACCTGTCAATGCGCCTTTGACGCGCCCCTGTTCTTTGAAAATATTCGCCAAAGGGTGGCTCTTGGGGCAGTCGTACGGGCTATCGGATCGACGCCGCGATTTTGATAGAAAATAAAAACGTTCATGTCGGCCCAATGTCTACCGAATCTGTAGGTTGTTGTTAAAATGCTCGGTTGTTCGCAGAATTAACCATAGTGTTTGTCCATGGATTTCAAAATCAGAACAGCTTCTGAGGGTACGCTCGGATCACGGAATAAACCGGAACCGAGCGAAGTGATCTCATCTTATCTCTTTCTTTCTTCCCTCCTTTCTTTTTGGTTTGGCACATCCATCCGTCCGTCGCCCCACACTGCGCTCACAGTTTTGTAGAACCTACTTCACATCGTGTAGACCTGGCCGCCCTCCTCCATTCCGTTATTATTACTACTTTATTGCATCGTGCCTGGTAGCTGGCTCTCAAATTCGATTTGATTCCAAACACACACTCTCCTAACGTCCCTCTCTCCCAAAGTTCCTGTCACTCCTACGTTCTCCTCAAGATGAGTCCAGGATGTAAACTTTATTTTTCAAGCCATTTGTTCGCAAGTCCCCAGGTGGGCAACAAGAACATTTATAGATGGCACAAAAAAAGAACCCTGTGTGATCATCCGCACCGATGGAGTTTCCGTGCGCTCCATGGGTAAGTTTGTACCTCACAGACAATGCTGTCGCATATGTTTACATGACTTGGCAATGTTATTACCCGCAGGTAACGCTATTGGGTAGCTTAAATTTGTCATTTTATTTATTTAGTTAAGGAGCAATGTACTTGCGTTGTCGACTTTTTCTGTGTCTGGAATGGCGATGATGAGGAGAAGTAAACTGGATCATAAAGATAAAAAAAACTGACCCCCCGGTTTGGATTCAACTCCCTGGGAGGCATCCCTCTTCCCCTTTTGCTTCTTGAGAAAGCCGCGTTTCATGATTGTACTAGTTGCTGTGGGTCGCGGTTGGAATGTGGAATCACCGACCGCATCAAGCGACAGTGGTGGTGTTCGGAGATACCGTAACTTGATGCAGGCCCATGACTTAAATATTCTTTTCGCATTTGTTGCTTTGAGAAAGAAGCTCTACTAATTCTCCATTAATTTAAATCCTACCAGTGGTCTGGAGCGATATAGCATTGGCGAACATATACCGATTGGGTTAAATAATACATGGTTAATGCTTTAAAGAAGAATAAGTACACTGGGAGATACACGAAACTTATGCACAAGGTAATGTTTATCAACATCACTGCGATGATTCCATAGCCTGCTTCGATTTCAGGAAGCGGCCCACCTCGCCATCTCCTGTATAACCAACGTCGCCTCAGGCCCGTTATTCCTGCCGGTCATCTGATACGCCGTCATCAATGTGGGCAAAAAAACCAGCCAATACTTATTGTCCGTCTCGAGACCCTCCTCAACCGCCGCCCGCTGGAACCGCAACAAATCATCCAATATCTCCACAGGGAACTTCGGGAGTCGCGGCCAAATTGAACTCTGCCTGGAATATTCCTGGACGCGTGCGCGAAACCTTTTGCGGAAGGCGTCGGTTTCTGGCGTGGCGTTCACGCAGGCGGCACAGATGCACTGTGTAATGCCATAAGGCGCGAGCTCGGCCTTTCTTTCGGAAGCGGATTTTTCGAGGCCGCAGTATGAATAGAAAAGCTGTTCTCCCGCTTTGACATCTCGGATGACGAAAAAGATCATGGCAAAAGCAGAGAGGTTGAATGCATGGCCGATGTTGGCGCGGCAACTAGCAAAGAACATTAGCGTTCTTCCAGTCAAAAAATACAAGAAAAACGGAACCTATGATTGATCCTCGAGCCAACGTCACATACCACACTGTAATGACGCAGATTCGATTCGCCCCCCTCAGGCTGACCATCCCCATCATACAATTTCTGGACTCCGTACCCATTCGTCCTGACGATCCCATGGATAGGACCGCTCCCATCCTCCAAATGACTATTCGTCAACGCCATCAACTTGGCCCTTCTATCAGGTTGCATTCTCCCCACAGCTACTTCCAACTTCTGCTCCTTTTCAAACAGCATGATCTTCGTGTAATCTGCAAGACTGTACTCATTGATGTCCACCCCTGTCGATTCTGTCAGTGCGCTGGGGACGACGAGTAAGGGCCGCTCGGCGAAAACAATCCCACCCATCGGGATGTCGCGAGTGGCGAAAACTCCTTTGCCCATGGTCGGTGTCGATTTCACGACATACGGCTTGACGTTTCCGGGGAGTTTGGGGACAGGCTGAGGGTATCCCGGCGCGTTGAGAACCTTGCTCTTTGTCGGTGCGTGGACGATCCACTCGCTGTGTCCATCGGGATCGGGGGGTCTCCCGTCGAAGCGCGCGGGAATGGTAGTCATTAACATCGTATTCGCTGGGTGGTTCGTCTGTATCGCAGGGGATTTGCTAACGGTGAACTTGGCAGGGTTGTAACTCGTGGGCAATGCTGTTCGAGTGGGGTTAAATTTGTGGGTTGTTTTATAGGAGGCAAACAAACCTGTGTTTTCGACTTTTCCGTATGGTAGTCTGACTACAGTGTTGGGGCCTGGAACAAAGAAAGTAATTATAAGGGGAATTCCACCAAGATATGATGTTCTGTACTCGCCAGATGGAAGCGCCGCCGCCAGGCCTACACTCGATGCAGGAGAAGAAATGGGACTGGTCAAAGGCTCAACTGGATACAAGGCCTCATTCTTCGCCTTCTTGCTATTGAGAAATCCACGTTTCATGGTGCATGAAATTGCGTTCGTTTGTAAGTGGTCGCACTGGACGTTCAAAAAGAATGCATTGTAAACCAACTTTGAAACGAAATATCAGCATCAATCATGACTTTGTCAGGACATTATCCGAATCAAATTCGAAGCCGTCGCCATATTTGATACCTGCCAACGCGCCTTTGACGTGCCCCTGTTCCACGAAAACGCTCGCCGAGGGGTGAAGGGGTGACTCTTGGGGAAGTCATACGGTAAGGGCTGTCGGATCGACTTTGATGGAAAATAAAAACGTTCATGTCGGCCCAATGTCTACCGAATCTGTAGGTTGTTGTTAAAATGCTCGGTTGTTCGCAGAATGAACCATAGTGTTTGTCCATGGATTTTAAAATCAGCTTCTGAGGGTACGCTCGGATCACGGAATAAACCGGAACCGGGCGAAGTGATCTCATCTTATCTTTTTTCTTTCTTCCCTTCTTTCTTTTCGGTGTGGCACATCCATCCGTCCGTCGTCCCACACTTCGCTCACAGCTTTGTAGAACCTACTTCGCATCGTGTAGACTTTCCGCTCCACTCCATTCCGTTACTATTACTACTTTATTGCATGGCCCTTGGTAGTTGACTCTCAAATTTGATTTGATTCCCAACGCGCGGCGGATTCTCCCAACGATTCTCTCTCCCAACGTTCCTGTCACTCTTACGTTCTCTTTAAGATGTATCCAGGATGTAAATTTGATTTTTCAAGCCATTTGTTCGCAAGTCCCCAGGTGGGCAACACGATTCAATAAACATTTGTAGATGGCGCCAGATTCCAGAAGGTACAGCTCACCATCTCTAATATCACTCCGCATCCTTGGGAAACTGTAACGGTCGCAAGGTTCATACTTTACAGAAGAATAATCACACTGGCAGGTACACGGAAAATAAGGGACTTTGTTACCACTACGACTCCATAGCCTGCCTGAACTTCAAGAAGTCGAGCAACCTCATCATCTCTTCCACAACCAATGACGCCTCATTAGTCCTGTTGGACATCTCATGCGCTATTATCAGTGTCGTTAAAAAATTCAACCAGTAATTATGGTCGGTGTCGAGACCTTCTGCAAGCACCGCTCGCTTAAAATCCAACAGCTCATCTAAGATCTCCACGGGGAGTCGCCGCGGGAATTGCTGCCAGATCACGCGCTGCCTTCTATACTCCTGGACGCGTTCGATGAATGTCTTGCGGAGGGTATCGGTTTCCGGGGTTGCGTTGACGCAGGAAGCGCAGGTGCATTGAGTGATGCCGTAGGGTGCGAGTTCAGCTTTTCGTTCGGAAGCGATTTGTTCGAGGCCGCAGTACGAATAGAAGAGCTGTTCGCCGGCTTTGATGTCCCGGGAGGCAAAGAAAACCATGGCGAAGGCGGAGAGTTGGAATACATGGCAGACATTGGGGCGGCAACTAAAGGAGAGATTTACTCGTTGGTCGAAAAATAACCATAAGAAAAACGAACCTATGATTGATCCTCGAGCCAATATCGCAAACCACGCTATAATAATACGGACTCGAGCCGTCCTCATCGGGCTTGACGTCCCCATCCCACAAATTGGTGACCCCATACGCATTCGTCCTGACGATCCCATTGAGAGGGCCACTCCCATCCTCCAAATGGCTGTTCATCAACGCCATCAACTTGGCCCTCCTATCAGGCTCCATCCTCTCCGCAACCAATTCAAGCTGCTGTTCCCGCTGAAATAACATGATCTTCGCATAATCCTCGATACTATACTCGCTGGGATCCACCTTTGTCGTGGACCTCAGCGCGCGTGGGACGACGAGTAACGGCCGTTCGGCGAATATGATCTCGCCCATCTGGATGTCGCGAGTGGCGAAAACGCCCTTTCCCATTGTCGGTGTCGACTTAACGGCGTACGATTTGACATTAACGGTAGGTTTAGGGACGGGCTGAGGGTATCCCGGCGCGTTGAGGACCTTGCTCATCGTCGGTGCACAGACGATCCATTCGCTATGCCCATCTGGATCGGGAGGTTGCCCGGTGAAGCGCGCGGGAATGGTGGTAAAGAGTACTGCGTTCGCAGGGTGATTCGACTCCATCGCATGGCTTTCGACCCTAGGTAATTCGGCAGGGGCATACCTCGCGGGCAACGCTGGAAGTCGGGTCGGTTTATTTGTAGGTTTCTTTCGTTTTATTTGAGGGCGTACGAACCTGTGTTTTCGACCTTTCCGTGTGGTAATTTTACTATCAGAGGCTGGGTGGCTGGAATGGTGATGATAAGGAGATTTAAAGGAGAATAAAAAAGGCACCGAACTCACCCCCAGACTTGTAATGACTGGCAATTGCCTGCGCCGCACTCGGAGCAAGAATCTGGTTTTTCACGGCTTCAGCTGGAGGCAAGACCTCCCTCTGCGCCTTTTTTCTGTTGAGAAAGCCGCGTTTCATGGTAGATATGATTGCGTCCGTTCGTGGGTGTCGGGTTGCAGGTGAGAAGGATGTGTTCTAAACCACTTTTGAATGAAATCAGGATTCGTCGAATTCGAAGCCATCGCTAAACTTGATACTGTCAACACCCCATCATACCACAAAAGCGCTCGCTGGACGAGTGACAACTTGCACGACTGTTGAAATCCATGCGGCGATTGTTATATCAGAGAACAATATCCTTGTTGCCGGTATGAGCAAGGGGTACGCAAGAAAAAAGTCCCATACATCATGCCCTTTTTTACGGTTAAGGATTTTTTTACCCTCCCCCCCTCCCACTATTACTAAATAAGGAAATCCGCTGATTGCCGAAGTCGGCCCGACGAGCGTATTTCCACAAATTTCTGGTTCTATAAAGTCCTATGACTTGTATTTGGGCTTTTGAGCCTTCCTAACACGAAAGTTCATGTCATTATTGCACTCATAATTTATGACCAAAGATATGCAGTGACCTGCCAACGACGGTAGCAGCACAAAACTTTTATAAGGGTCCCAAATTCAAGTTTTTTTTGCAATCTCGTGCAGTCAATGTACAAAAATGGGTCAAAATCACATGAGATCATTGAGATACTGTTGTAAACCTCATAAAATATAGTTTGGAAGCACCCTTGGTGCACATTTTGCCTATCTAGTGCTTGTTTTAAGTCCCAGAAAAAATTCGGTTAAGGCAACCATCCGACCCCCCTCCCCCCGGCACCGTGTACCGGAATTTGCCGGTGCGTACCCCTTGGGTATGAGTTGGAAAGACAACCACCAAATTTCTCGTCGTTTAGGCGAGATTAGATCACATGACTACACATTTAGGGGTCGCATTCTTTTGAACTTCGACTCTGCCCTGGAACCAAGGAAAGATAATTTCTTCTTTTGAAGTCGGCAATGGAAAGATCTCTTCTCAATTTATTTCTAGCTTCGACCTTTCTAAACACCAGAAACAGAACAAGAAACCTTCAAATGCGATAAATTTCCAATGCAAGAATCTTCCTGAATATCTAAATACGAAGTTGGGCGAAGTGTGGAAGGGAAAATGAGGGGTGGATACTAGGTTGGTGTTGAGTATGGGGATGACGAGCGATTTTGAGGCTGCGCTGAAGGCGGGGAGCGATATCATGAGATTTGGGACTGGGATCTTGATTAAAAAACCAAGGAAAACATTTGAAAATTCAAATTGACCAAACGCATGAAGTTATTCTAGGATCGTCAAGTCAATGGCAATAATTCTGTGGACGTCGAGGGCACGCA
>Ga0307517_10007148_pt1 | contig 16368 bp, 14 predicted proteins | sample 23_EM_MG_FD_194515 | JGI IMG/M metagenome (GOLD analysis project Ga0307517, IMG submission 194515) | Populus trichocarpa ectomycorrhiza microbial communities from riparian zone in the Pacific Northwest, United States - 23_EM | ecosystem: Host-associated > Plants > Roots > Unclassified | place... | reverse complement strand
TTGTTCATAAATCCGAGTCTTTCAGGATACAGAACGACTCGGTTTGTCATATGCAGCAAAGAGCCCGTGGCCTCACCTGGCCTTTCATAATTTAATTAATTAACGGGACTCATCCATTTGCCCAAACATCTATACCGGGCCTTACTATAAGATGAGCCCAGTCTGATAAAAAAAATCTACCTGTTTAAATTTACCATTACACTTGATTTTGCTTAATAACGAGGATCTCAAGCCCACATCCATCCTTCGTCAAGTACGGATTCCAACCGGATAACCAAAACCAGATTCCAGTCCAAAAAACAAAAAGAACAAAAGAAAAGAAAGAGAGACCACTAGTAGGATAGCTTCCAAAACTGGCTAAATGTCTATTGCTTCTTCCTCTTATGCAACCTTCTACCTAAAATGATCTTTCAAACATTACATAGACCGCTACATCGACAGACTTTAACAATACCACTCCTGTCGGGCAACTTGTCAGTCATGGGGTTAGTGTAACGTGGATCAATCAATTTGACAACTGTACGGTGATTCCAGATGTTACAATTTTATGTATATGATTGAACGATTCATGCAGGTTTACGTGCGTCTCACCATATTTTCAATTGAAAATCCGTTGCTCAGTATTGCTTTCTTTCTTCTAAGATGTTACGGATATCACCCCCTTGCCTTTTCATTGTGATGGTGAAACCCACAGACAACAACCATCAACTGGTACAACATCGTTACAACTCGTCGGGGGGCAATTTATTGGCAGCCGAAACAACACTAAGCTTTGTGTGTTCAAGGGAAGATTGCAACATCTATGCCTCCAATTTAATGGCTGAATCAAGGGCATCTACAGTACTGTTTTGCTGTGTCCAGAGCTGTGCGTATCTACCTGCCTTGGTCAGGAGAACTTCATGGGGTCCCTGTTCAACCACTTTACCATTCTCCAAAACTATTATCTGAAACCACATTTCAGAAGGATGGGAAACTATGTATAAATATATAGTGAGCTGGTAAGAGAATAATGCACAGAATAATGACATTCACAAGAAGCATTAAACGCTTAAGAGAGTTCAACTAAGGTTAAATTGGATCAAAAAGCTAACATGAAGAAGCCCACAGTTTATAAGGCTGTTTCAAACTTCCTAACATCTTCTTTAGCATCTCACTTCACTAGCAGGCCAACATAGGGACTTCTTTCGCAATCAACAAATAGGTGTTGCATGGAGGTTTACATCAACAACAGCAATGCAAGTTAACACATGCTCCAATCCAAGATAAAACATTCAACGCAAAAGTTTAAGATAATATGAACTATAAGATCGTACAAAATTTCATACAAAACCAACAGAGAACTTTTTTAACAATGCAAGTGCATTTCTGTGTCCCATGGATCAAAGGGAGTAAAAAGCATGCCTATTGTTTTGCTAAAAGGAAAAAAAAGAAGATGTAACACCTGCTGATGAAAGTGAAAAGAACCTAATCTTATAAGTAAAGACGGGCAACAGTGGAAGCATGAAATCTAAGCGAGTAAGACAGCTGACATACTCTAATCAAATTCTGTAAATACTCTGAATCAAGACCATAAAAGTTTAGAACCCTAAAAGAATAATGAAACATGGTTTCCAAGAATGCTCACCTCATCACACTGCATAGCAGTTGTAAGCCTATGTGCAATGAAAACTGAAGTTCGATTGCTGGATAATGATTTCAATGCATTTAGAATCTCTGCTTCTGTGGTGCTGTCAAGCGCACTTGTAGCTTCATCACATAGCCTGAGGAAATCAAATGAGACAAAGTTCATTAGGCATATGTGACTAAGGGAAGAATAAGAACCCGATATATGATATGTGTTTGTCTGAAGTTTTGTTTCTGTTGATTTAGTTCAAGATAATGAATCATATGCAACCCTTGTCTTTGGGCCAGGCTCAAAATTGCCATAACTGCATCTAGATCAAATCAGCTTGGTGAGTTACAGCAGCAGTTAAACTAGAATTTAGATACTGGACAATGGAACAGACAATTTATCATCATCAAAATTATGCGTTGTTATGCTGACTGAGAAGAAGTTTACTACCCTAAACCTCAAAACAACTTAAAGCACTACATAAATATTTTCTTAATTTACAGAAGCAGTAGGCACTATCATGCAAAAACCCTATCTATCAGAACTATGGCTTACAGTGAAAATCATATGGTCACTCCATTTTGTTGGGCACTAAATGCAATTGTTAAATGCACATGAATGCAAGACCAAGATAGAAAGGGTAAGTATCTGGAATAGACGGAATATTTGTTCAACAGCACTCTTTAAGATTTTGAGAAAAGAAGTAACCAACTTGACCATCATGGAAGAATGCTTACTGGTCAAGAAGAAGAATGGAGTTCTTACAGAATAGGAGCCACTTTCAAAAATGCACGAGCCAATGCCACACGCTGCTTCTCACCACCACTTAACTGGATGGAAAAAATTCCTCATTATTAAACATTCAAGATTCCACAGAAAAGAAAAGTACACAGATAGTAGTCTCATTTCATTTTAGAGCAATTTGGTCACAAAAAGTTCTCTCTTTACGGAGCACTGTGTCCAAGTAGATTCCCAAACTATCCACATTTGATAGAGTTAGTCTACCAGGAAATTTCATCATATTTGTTAAGACAGTACTAGAGGGCAATGGAGCCACACATGGTTTAAGACTGGCATAGATCAAAATCCAGACCATCTTAGCCTAACCCATGCAGTTTCAAGTCAAAATGAGGGGCCAAGAAGATACAGCGTGGATTGAAAGTGAAAAGATCATCTAGCAGTAACTCATTGTCTTTCATGTTTCTCAGTTTTCTTTTGGAGGGAATGATAACATATGGATCCCAAAACAGTATTCCATCCAAGGTCTTGAAGTTAGGTCTCCTACAGCCATTTCTGATAGAAAATTTCTTTAGTTGATAGGAATAGACCTCTCACCTTGAGCCCTCGTTCCCCTACTATAGTAGAATATTTCTCAGGGAAGTTCATGATAGTGTCATGAATTGCTGCTTGTCGGGCAGCATCATAGACCTGAGGATAAAGAAGTGTAAGCGAAGCAGTAAAAAGCATCATAAGCAATGCATACTTTGGAGAGTGAAAAGAAAAAAGACACACTTCCTCTTTTGTTGCTGAAAGACGACCATAATGAATGTTGTGAAATATTGTATCATTGAAAAGTACCTGTACATGAAGCAAAAGTAGCTCAGCTCATTAACATTACAACTCGCAAGATCTCACAAGGTAGATCTATTAAATTATATGCATAAAGTGAAACTACATGAACTAAATTGCTCAAGATAGCATACTATGTCTTGAGGGACAACACCAATAGACCTCCGCAAACTATCCAGTGTTACATCCCTTATATCTTGACCATCAATTCTTATCTGCCAAAAAGCAAGTGTCAATTGCTAAAACAAGAATAGGGAAGAGTTTTAATTGAAATTAACAGTAATGTTTTTGGATCAAAGAAAAATGTTCTGGACTGGGAGGAAGAAGTGAAACAATATATAGGATCTTCTTACAAGGAAAATATTATTTTTGGAAGTTAAGATCTGTTGGACCGCATGACAATAACAATGGAGGAATTGGTTCTTACATTTCCAGAATTAGTGTTGAAAAATCTGTAGAGTAATCTAAGAATGGTTGACTTACCTGCAAGCAAATACATTTGAAATAAATTAGCAGCGTGGGTAATTAAGTGCAAAAGCATTTGCTAATGCAAATACAGGATTATCAATTTAATTCCAGCACCTGTAAATGAACTTGCTCTTGTTACAGATTACAAATTAATAACAATAATAGCTTAATATTACACAAATGGAGACATGTTTGTAAATTACTATGATATTTATCCCAGCCCTGGTTTCAACCTACAAAACATCACATCATGAGTAAATATCATCCAGCAAGGAATACCAGAACTATGCATCAACTTTGGAAAGTTTAAGTATATGAAGAAAGCAAAAAATACATTTCACATCACAGAACGATTCTAACAAAAATGGGTGCAAAAACAAGTAGCTGATGATAGTAGTGTCTAAAACAAATTAGATCCTTACCACTACCACTTGTTCCAACAATAGCCACACTTTTTCCTGCTGGTATAGAAAAAGCTACGCCATCAAGAATTTTTCTTTCTGCCAAGTAGCTGTCACAAGTTTAACAAGTACAGTGGACAGGCAATTAATAATCAACAAAATCATCAGATGTTCACAAATGAATAATAATAATCAAATATTGAATTCCAAATATAACCACAATCAAACAACAAACATATAATCTGAAAAACTAATCTGCCAAACCAACTTTTCTTTTAACTGCATATGGATGCAAAACAACAATTAGCCTCCACGCATAAAGAGAGTTGAGGACAGGTAGGGGGGGCTGAATTAACTCCAAAACTTGTTCAAGGAAAGCAATGAATTGAAGTCCCTCAGGAGATCTTCAAGTCCTGAAGGTGATAAAGGATGACTGATACATAGGATAAGTGTGGCTATGTTTAAGGAACTAGGTTACGATTGGGATAAAAGAAAACAAATGAAAGTTGAGATTCTGAAACTTCCCAACTCTGTGAACATCGAAACGATGGTTTTCTCTTTTAATAGAAAAGGGAAAAAAATAGCTTCCTGTTTCCAAAATGTCATATTGTCATAAGTATTTTTTATATCGATTTTGTTTTCCCTCTTTTTGTAGCTAGGACTAGCTTTTGAAGCAATTGTAATCTGATTTCTAGACCATACCAAAAGAAAATCTGATCTATCATAAAAAGAGATTTTGTATAGAAATAAAAAAGCAAAACGTTTCCAGCCTTCACACCTAGACTTCCTTCAGGTCAGACTCAAGATTCCTTCTGCATTGCATTGGTAAAAATTTCACCACATCATGGAGCTTCAAGCTGACAAGTCTAGAACTTGGAGCACAACTTTAGTTGTCTGACATTTAAGCTTGCATTGGAGTGAGAGTTCTCCAACATACACACACAGTTTACCACCATTAAAGTAAATTAATTCCAGTTGCTTTCTAAATGAAAATCCGATCTTCAAGTTGGAAACAAGCAGCGAAAATCTACATAAGATTAGCAACCACTAAACTTGAATGATTTCAATTGCTGGGTTGCCACATAAAGCCAATTATCTACACGACCCAGGCAACAATTTCTTTTTTTTTTTTTTTATTTTGAAAAATGGTCATCCAGGTACAGGCAGAATAGCACCACAAATTACAAAAGCAATATAATGATCTCAATTAGAAACCAGGGAAAAAAACCCATAATAAAGTAAAATCAATACAATATCAGAACCCGCAGTAGCAGTAATTTTGGATAGCAATGATTTCGGGAACAGACATGCCAAATGCAAAAAATTGACAGCTAATTCAAAATAATTGTGACCATGGAAGCAACAACTAAACTTAAGATATGGAATTCATACTAGCTGTCTGTCAAACAAATTTCAATAAAGAAGGAACCATCATCAAACCTGAAGTGTACATTGTCAAATTGAATGTCACCTCCCTTTAATATAAGAGGCTTTGCATCATCCTTATCTCTAATATCAGCTTTCTCCTGCAAAAAATCAATAGAACAAGGTACTTTATAAGCCAAGTCCACAAGAAAGCAGGTTTTTTTAAGAAAGAAAAGCTTCAATCATTTGGATCAACAATCAAATCACTGTACGATTGTTCTTTTTTTTCTTGTTGTGCTTCCATGCTTTATGGGGGCACATTCAGAAACTATAAAGCTACTTTACAAACTTGAAAAAGAAAATGGAATTGTAAAGAGTGAAATAAAAAAAGCTAGATTGACTCTTGAGCTGCAAGAAAACTGCAGAGAGTTCCTTGAAAATATACCTCGAGTAATTGAAACAAGGACTTCATGTCAACAAGACTCTGTATGGTCTCACGGTAAACACTGCCAAGGAAATTAAGTGGAAGGGAGAGCTGGAAGAGAAGTCCATTTACCATTACCTGTGTTTTCACATGCATACATAATTTGTCTAACCATCAGTTAACACGATATATAGAGCTTTATGATAGTTTCTTCTTTTATGAAGAAGCTTTACCAAATCACCAACTGTCATCTGGCCATTCATGATCCCATGTGAACATAAAACCATAGCTGTTGACAGAGCTGTGCTAAAAATCACATTTTGGCCAAAATTCAGAAAGGCAAGACTTCGTGATGTTTTCAAGGCAGTGTCTTCATATCCTGAAAGAGAGCATTGTTTTGAAATTGAGAGAGAGAGAAAAAAAAAGAAGAAGCAGATATGAGCACAGGAAGAGACTGTTTAAAAGGGCTGCTTAAGTTCAGCAAAGCAGTGCGGCATGACAGATAGAGTCAAGCACCTAGAGTACCATATCCTTGAATTCTAGATGAGATTGTGCCAACACTCACTAGCTTGGCTTGTCAGCCAAGATAATCAGAAAAAAGAATACATAAAAGCAAGAAGCAGAAACAAGGAAAAGACAAGTGCTTGTTGCAGGATGCCTTTACAGACATTAATGATAATGGAATTATTAAGAGTTCAAGTTGAAGTGTAATCAATACACAAATCTAAAATTACTCAGAGAACACACACACACATATACACGAATATATAGAAGAATAGGAACTTTCTAAACAAAGAAGAGGATAAGTTAAGAATAATAACATGGGATGATGCAATCAACTGCAATGCCAGAAAAACCATTATAGTTTTTGGAAACTCTAACTTAGTCTCGAGCTAAGTCAAGGTTCAACTATTCACCACATGACTGTTGCAGGGTTTCTATTGTAAGTTCAAAGCCCCAATTTCAAGCAAGCGTTAAAGAGTGTAATATAAAGCCATTTTCTAGACTCAATTAGCAGCTTAAGCTTTTTGGATGAGTGGTTTTTTTATATGATATCATAACCTTTTTGACCAAGTGCTTAGGAGTTCAAATCAATGTTAATCAACATGTCATTCTAGGAATGCCACATCATGACCGCCACTTTTAAGTTTTTATGGTCATCAATGTGTTAATTTATTCCAAGCAGTGGCTGGTTTGTTTCAGATTTAACATCAAAGAAGTAGATAACAACTATAATGTTCCAACCACTCACTCTTTAAGTACTCATCATATCTGTCAGCTTCATAAGCTTCGTTGTTGAAATATTTGACCGTCTGGCAGAAACAGGGGGAAAAAGGAGAAAAACAAGATAAGTGGAAACCATAACAATGGGAAAAAAAGAGAGGTTATAGCACAGTAAAATGAGGCATCAAATAAGAGTTTGACAGAAAATCCTTCATAAAATGATGCACCACTGTCAAACAGTACATAAGCAGGGAAAAAAACCAAAAAAGACGCATCATAATCTCACCTCATAATTGATAAGGGAATCAATTGCCTTTGTACTAGCATCATTATCAGCTTTATTCATGGCCTTCCTGAACTTGGTCCTCCACTGCACATGACAAAGAAAAATTGATGAAAATGTGATCAACAAAGACATTGGAAATTTACGAAAATGGGGAGGGGGAGCAGCTCATAGAACTAAAACAAGCGATCGCATTGTGTAAAGTGAAAATGACCAAGGATAGCACCAAAGCTCATCCTCAAAATCCATGCAAAAAGATGATTGTGGAAAAAAAAAGTGCACTATCTATTTCAGAGCCAATGTGCGCAATGGTAGTAAGGAAATGGAAGAAGATATAGTACCTGTGTCACAGACAACGTGAAAGTAACATATGCAGCCACTGAGAGTGAAGTGATCCATGCAAAAGGGGCGCCAAATTTGTATGCCAGTATACCCGCCACCATAGAGATCTGGAAGGATGGATGAAAAATTCTGTCAAAAAATGTTCAGAAATAAGGAAGCAATTGTACAGGTAGATGTTTAAGCTGGTTATGAACAAGGAGTTGAAGTGTTTCATTATGGAAAGATATCAAGAATTCACATAGGAGATCAGTGTGCAGCTTACCAGGGATACCAATATGTTTGACTAAATCCAAAATATAAAAAAAGTCAAGTTGCTCAAAAGAAGAAAAAAATTTGTAGCAGAATATTCATACCTCTAAAATAGTCGGTACAACGTTGAACACCATAGATGAGAGGATGAAGTTTATTGCACGGCTACCACGATCAATTGTTCTACTTAACCCACCAGTTTCTCGACTGGAAAGACAGAGATGAAGTAAGATGCGTAACAGAATGTGGTGGATGACTTATTGAATGTAGCCTATATATGATAGAAAGAAAGGGCTTTCTATGCTATAATGAAGCATGAATACCTAAGATGATAGCGGAGGTCAAGCTCATGCAAATGTGAAAAGACCTGAACTTTGATTTAAGAAAAACAAGCAGATTACATTATTAGATCATAAGAAGGAAAACGAACACATTCACAAATGAAACTCATAAATAGGAAGAAGCATTGACTAACCTTCCTAGAAACAGATCGGATTGTTCTCAGAGCTACTTTAGAAAACACAGCAGTCCTCAATTCTGGGAAAAAAAGGGTAAACGTGAGAAGAGATTATAGAAGACACAATCTTTAGTATTTATTATCAGTAAGTAATAGTGTATAGCGGTAGTGATTTACCATTGAAAGCAGAGGATCCGGTGCGGGCAATGCCATAACCAATGAGAACAGAAGCAGGGGTAGCAAAGAGAGCAAGGAGAGTGGAATTGGCAGTGGTGAAGGAAGCAAGAGCAGCAGCATTGCCAGTGGCAGTAGTCAACCAATCAACAGCGAGCTTAAAAAGAAAAGGAACTTGAACATTCAAAACCTTAGCACCCACAAGGAACCCAAGGGCGAGAACAACCCTCAAGCGGAATTCGGGGTTATCTTCCATCCACAAGTAACTAGCAAGAGTGCGTAGGATTTTCGTGTCAGCAACTTGTTGGTCTGATTTATTAGTAGCAGTAGTAGCTGATGAAGAAGGAGGAGCTTTATTTGCAACACCATCTTTATCCTTTGGAGCTGACATTGTTGAGAATAAGGCATGGCCATTCAGCACAGAGTTCTGTTATTGTAACAAAATAAAGAGTATTTCTTTCAGTTTCAATAATTAAAAGGTGAATTATGAATATAAAATATCGAAAATTGAGAATGAGATAAAGGACAAACCGGTGGCCGGAAAGGAGGAGTAGAGGAGGAGGAAGCAGGATTGGATAGGAAAGCATTGAGATTGAGATAGCGACGATGATTCCATGATGGAGTGGTGAATGATCTGTTGCTGATGGAGGGGGAATTGGCGAAAATAGCAGTGCCGCTGCTCCGTCCAGGAAAGCATCTTGGCCTATTATTATGATTAGGGGTATGAATGGAATGGGAATGGTTGAAGAAGCATAAAGACAAGAGAGGGTTATTCTTGATGTTGTGATTGCCAAGGAGGAGGTTGTTATGAGCCCTAGAGCACTTCTTAGATGCCGCCGCCGCCGCCGCCGCCAACATAATCGCTCTGCTTCCACCACGACTAAATATTAGAAAACAAAATTAAACTACTAAAATAGAATAATAAATAATACTATAAGACTAAGAAGACATAGTGTTGCATTCACTCCACTCCCGAGAAGAAAAACAAAACAGTCTCAAATTACTCCAAAACAGAAGGAATTCGTCTCTGTTTGCTTCAGCCTGTTCTTTGCTCAAAATTCTATTTCCTTTTTTTTTTGGTGGGGTTCAAAGTCCAGGAAAATACAGCAACGTGAAAGTCGTTTATTATTTTTTGATTCAACGCGCGACGTGAAAGTGCTGTTACATGTTTTTTTAATTTTTTAAATTTTAAAAAGATTAAAAATACTCATCTAATATTTTTTTAAAAAAAAAACTTCTAAGAAATAATATGAAAACAACGAAACAAAATTATTTAAATTTTATTACTTTCAATCCAGATATATAAATTCAATTTATTTATAAGTTAAATTCAAATAAAACACTTACAAAATTAAGACAAATTAACAATAATAAATAAGAACAAGGGAGCCCATTATGGTTGGTATTTAGATTCTCCCCCCCTGTAATATTAATAATTCATTTCCCGTACACATCCAAGCATCTCCTTCCAATTTTCTTTCCCAATTCTCTCCTTGCATCTCTTAATAATTTGTTTTTTACTACCACTAGGTTTCTAACCTTGGAAGCTCATTTTGACCGGATAACATCTCTAAACCATCTACAAAAACATATATTTTTCTCATTTTAAATCTTGAAATAATCTAAAATCATTTTATAATTTGAAAATCAAGCCCTGATTTATTGATGTGCAAAATCACTATCAACAATTTTTTCTTGAAAACAAAATCATTAGCATGATTCTTTCTCGCTCATTATCATTTTCAACTTTCTTTTTCATGTCTCACAATTAGTGGACTTAAAAATGATAATAAAAAAGTTTGAGAATCAAAATATAAAACTATAAAAGTCTTAGGTGGAAATGATAAGAAAAAAAAAAGAAATTAAAGTTATTATTTTACATCATTATAAATATATATTTTAATTCAAAAAACATATCTAGAAAAAAACTTCATAAAATTATAATTTTTTTTATGAAATGATTGACTAGTTAATATAACTGTATTCATAAAAAACGTAATATTTACTAAATATTACTATCATGAAGAGCGACAACTATCTTATCACATTTAGAAATATTTACATTTAATAAATATTTTGTTTTTGAAATATAATATAATCAAACTATACTATTTCATTCAATCTTTTTGAATTCATATTAATTTATTAATTTTTTTAATTTATTATGCTAATTTTACAAAATAATCCATCTAACCACCTCTCAATCCAATATTTTAAAAGTGTTTTCCTTGTTTCCCAGAGGAATAATTTTGCAAAGTTTCCACCACTTACTTGTCTTATTTTTTTTCTTTAACAATCTGAATTTGAATTTTAATGCTAATACTTAAAATGTTTTCTTAAACAACGTGCTTTTAAAATAATAATAAAGAAAACTTTGTCTCCATTATCACTTAGACTGTAAAACATGAAAAAGTAAATATAAAAGTTCTTTTGAAAGATAAACACAACCTTTTAAGTAATTGTTTAGAAGAGCAAAAAACATTATTTTTAAAATGTTTTTACTTAAAAATATATTATTATTTTAAATTTTTAAATTTATTTTTGAAATTAATATATTAAAAAGCAAAACAATTTAAAACAAAAAAAATTAAATATTTTTAAAAGTGCATGTAACCGCAACCACAAACACCGTGAGATTGCTCATTCACTTTAGAAAAAGAAAAGAAAGAGAAAATTACAAATCCTTGTCAATTCGTGATTTAATCTCTTATCTTGTTTCTCTACCATACAACTTCAGCATACTATCACTTGGCTTCACTCAGCTAGTAGCTGTATGCCTCTTGAAAACCTTGTCGTTTATCTTAATATTATGATGGATTCCCTTCTTCTACACCACCAGTTAATAATTACTTGGTAAGGTCTTCCAGAGCAGAGAAAGAATGGCATCTACCTGCAGCCTGCAACAACATGGGAGAGCACCGGCCTCGATCAATCTCCACCACAAACAGCAGCGCTCTTGCTCCCCAAGGATCAGTGTAATGGTAGGAAACAGAAATGTTATGCTGCTGCAGGGATTTATTTATAATAACAATGTATCTAAGAGGAGACCAACTGCAGGGTTGGTGGTGAAGTGTAGTGGGATAGGATTAGGTGACTTCATTGGAGGGGATTTGGTAAAATTTGATATAGGGCAGTGGCTGTCAGATGTGGAGGAGCACAAAGCCCTTGCCATTTACCCCCCTCACGAAGGAGGCTACGAGGGTCGTTACCTTAACCGCCTCATCCGCCAGGGCTACTACTTCCTTGACCTCAGTGCTCGTGGCCTTGGGGATCCTGAGACCACCCTCACCAAAGTTCATCCTGTTTGTCCTGTGAGTAATTATGCATTGGATGCACTCCCACCATCAATCAATATTCATTTCATGATAGCTTATGCTTTCGGTGAATGCATTAATTTCAGGCACATCTAGGGAAGCAACCCATAGCAAGGTGGTATTTCCCCCCAGAAGTTGATTTCAGACTTGAACACCTGCCCCCTAATGCCAAGGGACTTGTGGTTTGGATAATCGAAGCCAAGGTATGTGAAATTACCCAAACGCATTTCGTTTTCAGTTACATTTCTATGGTTTTTTCGTGATACAATTAGGAGGAACCAAGAAAAGTATAGCCGGCAAGCATTCAAATCGAATAAAATTTCATTCACTCATGTTTTTGCATGCCGCTTGTACAGGTTTTGTCCAAGGCGGAACTGCAGTTTCTTGCTCTGCTGCCAACACTCCGCCCTAACGTCAGAGTCGTTGCTGAATGTGGAAACTGGTAAGCTTTGCTTTGAACTGATAATTCACCAATTGTTTAGTCCTATTTGCATCTTATTCATTCCGTTTTTCCACACTGCAAACTTTAATGTTGTACGCTTGCATTTACCTCCATATATAATTGCAAACTCAATTATGTGCAGGAGAAAGTTCGTGTGGAAACCACTCAAAGAGATAGCTGGACTAACCGCAGAGGGAGCTTGACTGGCTACTCGAGGCGACAAAGAGGCACATGGAAATGCAGCTCTGGTCTTTTTTGTCACCTGTGGGACTCAGCTTCAATTTCGGGAAGAAACCGAAGATGAAGCTGATTAACAATGTTTATCTTCTATACCCCTCCATAACTCACAATATCATATTAAAAAGTGAAGCTCACTCACCAATTGGCCATGTGTGAATATGTTTCATCCAACAGAGAATCGATCCTTAATTATCTGGTCATATCATACAACCTTCACCAAGCATCCTAAAGAATAATAATAAAAAGATAGAATTGAACGACGTACAGGCATTGTTTGCACATCGCATACAACTCTACAAAGAGAATTCATTTTTACTTTTACGGTAGAGAAACAGAGTCTACAAAGTAAATGATACAATGACCACCCTTTTCTTTTCTTGGGAGTTATTTCATCGGTATCTCTATATGGCAATCGGCGGAATCTCAAAATGAATAAACCCTGCAAGTTGCCAGTTCGTTTTCCACCAAACCATCATTTGCAATCCCAAGCACTGCACTGCAGTGTATTGCTATTTATATTTGTCATCACAGGGAAAAAAAGAAGCAGCCTGTACTAGCCTACAGATTGAAGCTGAGTGAGAAAGAGATTGGACGATATTTTTCGTTGGTTTACTTCTAACGAGCGACAACAATGCAAAGAACGGTGCCTGCAATTATACATGTTGAAGTGTTAATTAGCCTCCGTCTCATTTCCCATTCTCTCTTGTATCAACAAAACAACCTACAAGCTAAAGTTTTCTCTTCCCACGCCGTCGATTGTCCAGACTGTCCAAATCTAATAGCCTTGGCGATGAAGACGCTGGCAATGGAGCTGTTAGACCAACAGATTCTGGAATGTCGAGGTTGAAACAGAAGAACTCGTTCTCCAAGCTAGGGTTGCATTCTTGAATCACCAAAACAGAAACCTGTAATTTGTAAATAAATCTTGTCTTGAAAGAGTGCTAATCTGAGTTGACTAAATCAAATCATGAGCAAGGGTTAACACATTTAGCTATTATACCAGTCAGAACAGAAGCACTCAGATATGAGTCGGGATATCAAACAACTTATTTGCCAGTGTAAGGGAAGATCTCAAGATCTCTCTGGTTTGTACAGTATCATGCAGGGCAAGAGCCAGCCAAGCGTCCAAGGATGGTCAAATACTGTGCAACGAGTTGAAGGTTACCCATACTATTATTTGCAATCTGCAGGCCCTTGGCCAGCCGAGCTCTGCATGAACCATGCTATTTTAGCACAAGAGGAGAGATAGAAAAGCTAAATTTAAAGACGAACCTTGGAACCGTTTATCGAAAAGAATAACACAAACACAAAAACCAAAAGGCATGGGAGCAATATTTCTTGATCAATCTATATTTGTACTTCTCCAAACGAACCATTTAAGGCGGGCGTACTTCTTCTTTACGGTCCACACCAATAAGAGCAAAGTCTGGCATATTCTAAGGTAAAATTGCTCATTTCAATCTCCCATGCCTCTTAGTTCTTGCTCCGGATAAAGAGAGAGAACAAAGTTTGGCATCGCCACAAAAAAAGGACAATGGCTTTTGGCAAAACACAAATTAGAAGGTAAAGAAAAATAATAATTAAACTGCAATCTACATGTGAGGTGAGGCTACTGGCAAGACAAGGCCCTAGCAAGCGTCTTGGGCTTAACTGTTACAAACAGTAACAGTCCCTCTAGCGTTCTAGCGTTCTATCATTATGGTAAGAGCTAAATTGTTCGGAAAATTACGGTAAATCAAGAAATTTTTTATTATAAATTGTAATAATAGTTTTATTTTAATTTTTTATCCTTTTGTAAAATATTTCTTTTTTTTTTCTCTAGCAAAAAGATGACACCCGCACCATTAAAGAGATGCATGTGGCGCTTCTTGATTGATAAATCTGTCAATTCGCCTTCTTACTGGATATGCAATCATGCCCTCTTCCCTATGGTATGACACTTGTAGACAAATAATGATTGAATTGCTGTCGATAATCGATTGTTTGTATTTTTTCTTTCCTTTCTCTCTCCTAAAAACTAAAGTGCACATTTGTGATTCTCTTTATTTGTTGTTTGTCAAATCAATTATGATTGTCAGACCTAAGGAACTTGGATCTAACATGGTTGCTAGACCCACGCACTTTGAGCCTGGCAACCATGTCACACCCACGCGTCTGGATCTAACAATCATGTCAGACCTAGACGCCTGAGTTAAAATATTTAAAATTTTTCAAAAGCATATCTGGATTGCAAAAACAAACATTGGTTCATCAAAGCAAGATTTTTTATTCATTTATAATAAAATTTAATTATAAACTCTTTTTTGTTTGTGCAACTTATTTTATAAATTTGTTATATTTGAAGAGGAAAAAATAAGAAAAAATATTGAGTTCTAAGTGATTTATTTCAAGTCTTCAAAAATAAATTTTCTTTTTTTGTATGCATTGTGGATGAAAATATTAATTTTATGTTTCCATCCAAGTGGTGGACAGTTTTTTAAAGGGTTCATGCTTTTTTTAAATTTAAGATATTATTGCATGATCTAATTGTTAAAGTTTGTTATAAGAAGAATTTATTTTACATTATAATTATTAGTATATACGGAAATTAGAAATATATGATCATAAGAGAAAACTTTTGAATTGATACATTATATTGTAGGAAAAGAAAATACTGTATATGTAAAAGACTTATTGTCCTTTTGACTATCTTAATTTGTGTAATTTTGTAGATGCTTTCTTCACTAAAATTAGAGATTAATAAAAAAAAAAATTGAGTGAATTTTAGGAATGCTTGTGACAACAATGTAAGACCAACGCCTGGGGTCTAACAACCACGCCAAACCCAAGATACTTGGGTTCGACAACCATTCCAGGCCCAAGCGACTTGGGTCTGACACCTATGCCAGATCTAAGCTATTTGGGTCTGGCAATCATGTTTAGATCTAACATGGCTGCCAAAACTAAGCGTTTTAGGTTTGGCATTCAAAAAAAGGTGCATGGGTCTGACATGGTTACCAGACTCAAGTGCTTGGGTCAAAAATAAAATTTAAAAATAATAGTGCAAAAGCAAACCTAAATCTATATTTTGAAATATTAAAGATCAATTAACTGATTTTATTAAACTAGAGAAGAAGGGAATAAATTATAATTAATGCTCTCAAGTTCGCTTTTTGCTGTTTAAGTATAGTTACCAGACCCGGTCCAACACGACAGGTCAACTCGGGACTCGAGTGACCCAGCAGAACCCAATACAGACTTTTTTTCTTCTCAAATGTGTTTTTTTCCCCTTGCTAGAGACCCTTCCTTTTTTATCTTTTTCAGTTGGTTACTAACTCATATCAAAATTCACTATATAAATACTAGAAGAATGTTTTATTTTTTCAAAGTGAGATTTGAAGCCCATTAATATATATACTCTATGTTCACAAGAAAAAAAATTGTGTGTTTTTCAATGTGGGATAAAAAAAACCTTTTGAAATAGTCTTTTAGCTTATATCCACATGGATTATTTCTTAATTTTTTCATATAAAATATTAACATCTCAAATATTTTTTTTAAAATTTTCTTGGGTTGACCCATGCTAGGTCAGGCCCAAAACAATGTTAGACCCGCGCCTGGGTTTGACAACTACGCTAGGCCCAAACGCCTCGGATCTGGTAACCACATCAAACACAAGTGCCTTGGGTTTGACAAACATGCCAAACCTAAGCTACTTGGGTCTGACAACCATTCCAGGACCAAAAGCCTTGGGTCTGACAACCACACCAGACCCAAACGCCTTGGGTGTGGCAACCATGTTTGGTGCTAGACCCAGACGTTTGG
>Ga0307517_10007146_pt1 | contig 16369 bp, 8 predicted proteins | sample 23_EM_MG_FD_194515 | JGI IMG/M metagenome (GOLD analysis project Ga0307517, IMG submission 194515) | Populus trichocarpa ectomycorrhiza microbial communities from riparian zone in the Pacific Northwest, United States - 23_EM | ecosystem: Host-associated > Plants > Roots > Unclassified | place... | reverse complement strand
CATTTTTTATTTTCCGAGTTGATGGTCATGGTGAAAAGAAAAGAAAAAAAGGACCATTTTGTGTCAACAAACTAGTAAACAAAAGGCTTTTACGACCGTCCTATTTAAGAACTGTTCTTAGAACTGATGAGCCACTCAGCACTTACACAAATCTGGTATGGTTAGTGCCGTTGCTCTAGCAACAAGGACAGTTCAAGTGACGACCGTTGTAGCAAAACCTCCCTATTGGCAAGGCTCCTTTTAGTTACAGTAATAATAAAATTTATTGCACTAATCTAAACTAAAGTCTAACTATGATCATACACGAAAAAAACAAAAGCCGCAAAAGAGAGAGAAAAAAGGAAGACTTATTTTCGAAGACTTAAAACAATGTATGAGAAAGTTGGAAGGACATTTAAAGCATCAGAGAATGTTTAGTAGTGGTTCGTAATTCTTAAATTCACATACAAATTGAAACTTGCGCTGAGCTGTTACTTGCGTTGAGCTGTGAGGCACTTTTAGGGAGTGACGGCTTCTTCGAAGGTAGCTTGGCGTCTTTCGAAGTGAAGATAACCTTGGCACGGTTAGTACAGCAATCCATGAAGCAGAAGAAATTACAAGGCCCCAACTATCACAGATGAAAACTGCAGACAGAAAAAAGGCACACAATTCACAATCAATTCAAGTCACCTAAGCTAATTCGCAAACCTTCATGGAAGAAAGCCCCAAAACAAGAGGGAAGAAGAAAGAAAAAATCAAAGCGAAGACAAAGTCCAACCTATCCCAGTTGTCCGACTATCTATGCATAGGAGATCATCGGTCTATATACTAGTAACTAACCCATAGCACACATGACAACAACCGGCACCCCATCCTCTCGTGGTTCGCTGTCCCAATTTTCTTCCGTCAGTTGACGATCCAAACCTTTTCCCCGTTGACCGTTGTGGTGGAAAGAAACTACTCGTGTTTCTGCGGTCAGAACAGGTCACGTGATTGAGTGGTGGCGATAAAGGGGAGTGTGTTTAATTAACCACGTGACCTGTTCCCACCGCAGAAACACAAGTACCTGGACTTTACGATACCGTAATGAGCATGGCACATTCGGCTCCAAATAAAGATAAGAACCGCCTATTTCTTCTTGCTGGTCGGGCTATCATCAACAGTTATTCAAGGTCTGCTGAATAGCTCCTAATTAGCTAAAAATATTCTAGCGAAGCAAAGGTGAAATTTATCTGCAACAGTACGGTCACGGAGACTGCTTGGTCAGGAACTCCCCTCATTTTACACCCAGAATGGGCGTTTCGCTTCACAAAATCTCAGTTTTGTTGATAGCGATTTTTTTTATAAAAAACCTGCGAGAGCCTTTAGAGTGATCTAGGTATTATTATTTGTGAGTGGCAAGCTCTATTAGCTAATGCCCATGGTGCAATGCCAGAGAGAATCCGAGAGGGCAAAAGGTAGCTCTAATTTTATATGGGTTTGTTTCCCAGACAAAAAGTGCATTAATTTTGCAACAATAACCAATCTGGATCCCAGGCTCTCAGCCCTTAAATTATGTAGGAAATTCAACTCTAACGTGGTGGGGTTCATTATTCTAGTTCTTATTCCCGGGTAACAAAAAATTTACCCGTTACAGTACAGATCCCCACTTCTTTGCTCGACTGCGACTACTGTATTAATAGGCAAGGAACACCCCAATAAGTAGTAGTAGAAGACAGGGCCGCCATTTTTGGGCCATAGGAATGCCGGACGGAAAGGGGGGGGTTTTTTTTTTGAAAAAAAAGGAAGTGAGGAACATTCGAGCACTATTTAGTATGGGTACTCAGATATGTGCGGGTAGCCACATATTTTCTAATCCCAGTGTTCGGGCACTTGCCATCTGTGCAGGTAGTAGCACTGGCGGATTCGTCGTCTCTGATGGAGACTATATTTCCTGGCTTGGGAGCGTTGAAGCTGGTTTTTTGGGGGGAGAACTACGCCCCAATGCTGATAGCGAGATTTCTACTGACTCCTGGCTCCCCTCCGCCCCTTTACCCCCCTCTTGGGGGTCCGGAAGCGTTAGCATACCTTTCAGTAGTTCGGGTACTGAATTATAAAAGCTCGGGTGGGGAAGAAAAAAATCGGAGAACCATTTCCAGTCCGATACAAATCTCCATGGAGACAGGGGCTATGCTTTCCAATATTTTTCGTCCCTACCCGGGTGCAAATACTGTGGTGGTAGAAGAAAGCCGGCGATCCTGTGCATCCTTGCACCTGCTTGGAGAAGAGCAACACCATATCAACAGGGAGGAGTTGCCAGCACCCAACTATTGGTTACCAAGGAGCACACAGTACTTACACTTGATTAGACGAGTGCTTTACACGTGATATGGTTACACCGCGAAGTATAATAGTCCGAAATTTCCTCCTCTGGAAGTGGGGGGGAAACGCACCAAAAATCTGCCCCCCAAGACAAAAAAAGAAGAAAGAAACACCAGAACTCCAACGTCCTAGTATAAGGATCGTTTATTCGAGTTCTTACGGTAGCCCAACATAGAAAACTACAGGTGGACCTGGAATTTTCGCTCTAGCCTATTGGTAAATGAGCGCAGTGCAGTCTTCGGCGGGGGCATGGAGAAAATACGTGGGTGACGAACAGGGATCCGTAGGAGTATTCAAACTTGCACACTGCGAATTTACGTTTAAAACTCCGTTAAAAAAATGGAGCTTGCTGGTGGAAGCCGGAGGCGAAAAAGGGCTAGCTCATCTTCGGAAGCCTAGTTAAAGGTCCGCATTTTCAAAGGCAAGTTCTGTTTTCTGCCTCATATTTAGGGATGTTACTGCTCTTCCGCAGGAATCTTGGAGCGTTCTGAAATTTCTTATTTTATCTTTCAATATCCTTACTATATGTATTGCAAAGTGACCGAGAGTATCTCATATACCTCCTAGATATTCTTGAGGACATGTTTTCCATCAATGCCATTCTCTTCTATACCCTCACGCATGCCCGTGGACATACACAAGATTCTGTTCTTTCCTCTCTATGTTCCTCTTCGATGAAATCTGCGAAGGATTGGCCCAGGAGTGCTGAAATTCCAGGCAGCTTGGGGGTGATTTGCCTGAGTATTATAGAAATTGTTTGGTCAACTGCTTGCAGCCGGGGTAGGTTTGAATTATATTTATGAGAGTATAATTGAGTTGATGTGGAGAAATAAAACAAAGAAGAAATACTTGAGGACAACCGCCAACTGTGGGAAAATCCGTGCGCTTGGAGCTGAGTTCACTAGTTCTTTCAGTTGATAGATTCTATTGGTCAGTTTACTCTTAGTTCTTCAACACAGGAAATGGCGAAAACTATGAACTTGGATCTATAGTAATAAGATTTAAATACCTTTAGTCGTGGCGTTTTTTTGTTACCCTACAATACTTTGATAAATTAGCTTCTTTGCTTACAAATTACCCTCTTTCATCGCCATCTGGTTTTCATCGCATCAGTTGAAGACCACGGAGAGACACTTTTGTTGTGCTTGGCTGCACCCCTCTATGTTCTTCACTTCCGCTACATATTGATCTCCGAGGATGCCAACTGTTATCCCCTAGCTGCTGAGATAGTCTTGTAAAAAACCTCTAATCTAATAGTAATTAGGACAAAACTTAATATAGCTAGTCAGTGGCGAAGCTAGTAGGTAGTTGAATTGAATTTGGAGCCTTGTTTGCCGTGTATTGGTAGTATTTACTGTATGTCCTAAAGTTGGATCACTCGCGAATAGGGAGAGGAATGTAGTTGGCATTGATTTAGTTTTCTCCTGATCAGTGTTCGCAACGGGGCAGTCCGTCCGTCCTGGGCCAGGACGAGGACGGACGACATTGTATCGTCCCCCCTCGTCCCCCGTCGTCCCCCGCCGTCTTCCGCGGTTTTCCGATGTTTTCCGCTGTTTTCCACCGTCCCCTGCCGTCCCCTGGCAGAAGTTGTCTCAGGTCGTGGGGCTCGTCGTCCTTGCTAATGAGGACCGTCCTGGGAATTCAAGGACGAGGACGGACTACATTTTGCCGTCCCGTTTCGTCCGGGGTCTTGGCAGTCCCCCCGCCGGGCCCTACGGGGGCCCCGGATGGCTGAGAACACTGCTCCTGATATCCTAGATTCCAACTCGTAGTGTTAGAGTGCAATCGCTGAAATGTCTTTAGTGGAGTGCTAAGGATGCTTCCATAGGGGAGGCTGAACACTCTAAATGCGATTTTGGAGTCTGGTTCAGGGACTGTTTTCCCCTTGATATTCCTTGATCATGTGAAGTTTTTTAAGCATGCATAGTGGAAGTTGTGGTCGATTGTGTGGGGTGGTAGAAGCTTGGAGATACTAGGGCTCTCGGTGAGTTGATGACTTTGCAACTGACGATCATGGAGAGGATTAATATTTGAGGTTGTGTGTCTGCTTATTATATTAAATTTAGTTCTGGACATTAATGTATGAGGGACTTTTTGCTTGACACGTTTAGGGGAGAAGGGTATGGTTTAATAGAGCGAAAAATTATCAGATATCAGTCAAACAGGGATTACCACCCTTACTCCTGATACTACTCTCATACCTGCTGCTGAGAAAACGACACTTTCCTAAGCCAAAATAGAAACATGAGTGAAGGAAAAATGCTCTACTCCATATCAAAGAGCGGGTTCATGAAGTATCACTCGGTAGGTTACGGGCAGGGGGGGTGTAGTTGTGGTGTCAGTCGACAAATCTCTGTACCCCACCTAAAGCTCATGCGAGGTCTGGGCATATCAAATTATCAGCATTCGAGAAAGGCTTCAGTGGAAATAATTCACCGGTAACTCCCTTCGAGATTTCCTACAAGAATCCAATGATTTTAGTTCTATTCAGCCACATTCGGATGTGACGCTCAGGAGGGGTCTACAGCACCCATGATCCCAACTCCAACCGCGACAGCAAGTTCCTGTATGACCTTAGGTGAAAGCGAAAACCACAGATTCAAAGAGTTGTGTTGAAGGAGATGATATTATGCATCCGGAAGAAGAAGCTGTTCCTAATTTAGAAATTTCGGAGAAAGTTGGTTCCACGGGGTATGTTGGTTGTCTGGAACTGCCAGGAGGGGCTACCGTAAAGTGAATTAATTGATGGTTAATGGATAATTAAATAGCGAATACGGGAACTATATGAATTCAGAATAGCAGAGAGCTCCGAACACCGTGACGTCCGGATACGGAACACGGCCGGGGTGCCCAGTAAATGAAGCCACACGCTTCTTTGGTAAGGGTTATACTTCCGAATCCATCACTAGATGGATCTGGTACGAAGTAGAATCGCCCCACCTAGGACTTTAGCAAGGACGATCCATCTGCTACGGGAACCCTGTTCTTCTGGGCGTCGTGAGAAACTGCGGTCAGCTCTCGTCCTGGAAACCTCAGGACGGGGTCATTTCTAGAGATCTCAGGGGCTACAATTCAAAACAAAGTGGCGTAGAGAACAATGGGGGGCCGCCTGGTAAAATATTTTCCTCCAGGGAGAGGTGGAGACATACGTAAAAATATAATAAAAGAAGTGGTTATTCCATTATAAACACTGGAGGGAATGAGCCCTTATATGGATAGTGTCCCTTCTAATATCCCATGATTGCTAGGAGTCGAAAATACATCGGAAAGACGGTAGAGCCTGAAAATAATCTTGAGGCACGAAACCCGTCGCCATTATCCCTGATCACCTCTCGTGCGCAGGGATATGCTATAAAGAAAGTCTTTCACACGATTAACAATCATGATGCCACAACCCCCACCATCCGTGATAACCGCCAAGTTGCATTTCCGTCTCCGTCTCCATCAATCCCAACCTGAGTTATGACAAAGGAGGCAACAGTGAGTGAAAAGGAAGAACACCAAAAACACAAGAAACAGTACGGTAGTAAATATAATACTGACGTGTGAAAAGAAAAAGCACAAAAACGGTCGGAAACAAGTGGGTGATTTTTATCGGCTTTCAGGGCAAGGGAATGTGGGGGACTGTATAGCGGGGGTGGCTAGTATGAGACGTTTCTTCCGGGGGACGGTAGGGCTTTCTTTGCGGGGAGTAGTGCAAGTTTGGATCAGGACCGGGCGAACGGACTGTCTCGTTGAGAGCACAGATCCTGGGAGAGTAGTCCTAGAAGCTCGAAGGATTACCGGGGCACCTCCGGCGTGGACTCGGTCGAAAGTTCCTCTCAAATGGAACCCCCAGCTATTAACGGCAAAGGGAGTGGTGCAAATGTCGGACCCGAATGGGAGATGGTTTGAGTCTGGCGGTAAAAGGTGTGTACTCCGATGAACGGAGACATTCAACTTGACAACAACCACTCCACCATATAATAAAGCTAACAAGATAAGAACTCTAGATAGTACTAGGGTGTTACAATATGAAAGTGATGGTGCATTTCGAGAGGAGGCTTCGGTTGTCTTAGGGGTGGGTAACGTGGTAGTTGGTTGTGTCTAGCCAGGTGGGTAGGGGAGCCGGTACATTGATCTGTCACTAAGACCTGATCGTAATAGGTGCGGATGAAGTTCCCAAGGCTTGGATGAACTCAAGTGTATTTTGGCTATGAGGCAGGGATGCCTGAGCTAGAAAGGACTTTTGTGGATTTTGGTATAATGAGACAAAAATAATAAAGAAAAGGGTTCCTCAAATATCACAGGGAGGGGCAATATGGAGTTACGTAACGATGTGATTTTTCATGATGGAACCGAGAGGGGGAAAACGTAAATGTCTGGATAAATGAAACTCTTGAATAATGCCAGGCCTCGCAATACCCCCTCTAGCGCTGTCCCTTACGCGGTATCCCCTCTATGCTTCCGTGACCCTTCGATCCATATTCCTTCTGACACTGGGAGTGGGAAACGGGGCCCTGCTCTAAGTCGACCTCGTGTTCCGGATTTTGAAAGCTTAGCTGGCCGATGCAGTTGACGACAAAGACTGGGCTGATCATCACGAATTAGCCACTGTCCAAGCAAAAGGGTCTTGAAAAAGTGTTGTGGGTAGATCGTTACCGAAGGTCTTGATGCTTGGTGGGTAGCTATTAGGCGGTTAGCGTTTGAATAAGAAATACTTAAGAAAACAACGGTCTTAAGCAAGGTAGGCTCGGACTAGGCTAACGTACAATAGGTTGTGTGGGCTCCCAGAATCTCCAGTTGGGAAATAATTGGAGCAGGCCGACAATTGCTGTGATTATCGCAAAGGCGATTGTGATGATTTCCCCGGTTCGGAATTCGTTTGCTTGTGGTTCGGTCATTGATAAAGGTTTTTTTTGCTTGGTACGATGCGTGTATGGTGCAGTGCTGTGAATTTTGATGCCGGTAGGGCTATAGGCTACCTACGGTAAGGGAGTCGGGTTATCTTTATTTATGTCAAGCTGGGTTAAGATACGTTAGTTTGCTTGGTCCTTGTGTACAAGTACGTGATGTGGCTATAGTGCCAGGCAGTTGTCCAACCCAGCAGACCAGAACAGGGGTGGGTTTCCCGGCAAACCACACAGACGGTTTTCGCTCTTGTATAAGTTCGCTTTGATACTCGCAATGTCGAAGCAGTCCTAAGAAGGGCTACCATTACACACACCATTTGGCTCCCCTCCTTGGGTGCGAGTGGGACGCAATAGCAGCACTTTTTTATTTTAAAAAGATAAAATGCTTCGATATTATTGGTAGAGGAAATGGTAGGTGGGCAGTCAGGCAGAAAGAAACGGGGCGTGGCCCGCAAGAGGGCAGAAAAGCTCTGATTGGTGTCGGAAGGAGGGGAGATGGGCTCATCGTTCCCCACGCCATCACTGCACAGATCGCTAACCCGAATCTGGGATTATCACGGGGTGGTAGGAGAGGTAACTGAGGGTTGGGCTCTTATGATTGGCTACTTGACCCTGGTGCGAGCAAGGGCCCCATCACCTGCACTCATTAGATGATGTTATTACAGTGCTCGAGTAGCATGGGAAATTTCCTCGGGCGATTGGGTTAGCAGCCGTGTCCTGCGCTGGTTGGGTGAAGTCTGAGGGTCTGCCAACACATCCTCAACCAGGCAACCAGGAAGCCAACCCACCCGTTGGGGGAAATAGACGGGAGGCCCGAGGAGCTCGGTCAAGATAACGTCGAGTGCACCGCACTATCGGTCTTCTTTAGTAGTGACTGGGCCTGCCGCATTGACTAGTCCTGGCTATGGGTAGGGTTAACCACTAGCGGTCGGTGGAAAGAAGGGAGTGGTGGTGGGCTAAGCGGTTGGATTTTTCTTGGCAAACCCACAAGACTTGGGTGTTTTTGTGAGAAAGGGTGGAGTGGGTGTCCCGAACGGAAAAAGGATTCGATTTTCGCACCTAATTTTGAGCTTCAAGGCTCAATTTCCAATCTTCTGGTTCATCATCCTTCTGTAAGTCCCATAGCCAAATGCTAAAGTTGCTAAGCTTCCCCCGACTTTAGCTTTTGAAGTCCTAGCCATATTCTTATTACAATGACTGACCCCTGCGATGGCGGGTCCTATTCACTGGTATTAGCCATACTGTTAAAATCTCAAACTAAACCTACCGTGGGCTGACGCTGCTATTTCTGCTGATAATCTGATAGTGGATTCCGGGAGACTTTGCAGTGCATTGCTACTGTTCGTCATTGTCTTGGCTGTGGTGAGCCGGCCGATGGCATCTCCTCGAGCACCCGAGCGCTGCGCAAAGGAGGCAGAAATGTAGGCGGTCAAAGGGAGCATGCGGAGGTGCGAAGGCAATCCTGCGCATTGCGCACGTCTTCCACCTCTGCACCGGGTTGCCCCGAGAAATTCGGTAGCTGTCTGAGTGCGGAGGTGGGTACGAGTACTTCTCGTTGTATCCCGGTGAACTTGGCATGCGGATAAGCGAGAACTCTAGCCAATCAAATCATGGATATCGGTTTTCAGGTATGTTTTCATTCCATCAACTTAATACTCGAGTACAAGCGATTCAAACGCTTGCTTGCACGTAAAGAGCTGAACGGTGAGACCACCCTACTCAAGGTGGTAAAAGAAATCATAGCGAGGGTTTCAATCGAAAATAATTAGATACTAATGTGCTCGAGTACCGGTAGCATTTCAACACTTGGGGGTTCATGGTAACGGGTAAGTGTTATAATTGATCACGCCTAGAGCTTGGCTATATACTCTGAATGGTATGTATCTAGGGACCGAACTGGACCTTGATGTCTAAAACTGACCTCCCGAGTCTTGGGCACTGCTGTGAAGGCCAGCCGCAGTTTTGGACTTCATGTTTCAAATTTTCCTCACTGGTACTCGAGCGGATGTATGCTGCCTGCTAACGCACTATCACTCGGGGGGCAGTAAAAATTGGAAAACCATTTTCCTTAATCCCATTCTGGCACAAGTCTCTATGGAGGCGTTGGTTATGTTTTCCGATTCTTGATGACCCCTCCGAGTATTGCACAGCCTCGACTGAGGGTGCGGCGAAATTGGACGGGTGAAGAACCGGGATCGGTATCATAACTGGGGAATTTTTGTTCCCTTACTTTGACGAATTCACCTTCTTCTGGCCAAATACCCCCCACCCCCCACCCCTGTTTATCCGTCTTTTACGAGTATGATACGGCACGGTGCTGTGCTTGATAGTACTGTGCCTATAGCTATCATGTGCCCCTTCCCCTAATGGGCCGCCAGTGCGTCATCGGACGATCCCTGTTTTCGTTTTGAGTCGGCTTTGCAGATGATGAACGGGTTGCCCTGCCCCGAGGCTGGTGGGGGTCAAAAGGGCGTTTTAAGGGGAGGTATCTAAGGGAGAGGGTGGAATGGTTTTTCAAAGAGTCCTACGAAGATCACAATTTCATCCGTTTGAGTAATCGGGCTGCCCTGAAGGCCATCAGTCTCATGACACTTTGTCGATTCTTGTTGCCGTGCGTTGGCCCCTTATTGATTAAAGTAGTGGTGCAACGCCTGATTTACCATACTCCATATCGAATTAGAACTGGAGGCAGGGATCTGCCGAAATTTTCAACCACGGGATTTTGTGCAGGCTTCGGTGATGCCAACGGGGTGGCATTTCATAGCACTTCGCTTCGGGAACGGGACGTTTGAAAACATTTGAGAATCAGAATTGCCAGTCTTGAATTCGAGAACTTAAGAACGGCTTGGCAAAAGGAGTTGGGGATCTTGTGATTAGTGTTTGGAGTGGAGGAGGCTGTAGGGTACTAGTACCGTAATACATCCTCCGACCATATTCAGCGGGGATTGAGGGCATATCGCCAGTGGGGCCTCTCAGGGAAACTTTTTTTCAAAGCACACTTCTAGTGACTGACCTGCCGCCGATACTCGAGCACTCGAGCACTTGTGCAAGGATGAGCTATCCCTGTTGAATAATGGTGGGTGCAAGAATGCATTCGAGGAGTAAGCACGTATGCACCTCGAAGGATTCGGTAGGCTTGGGCCTTATTTTTCCCAATTCCGGGAACAACAGGACAGGTGCTCGGGGGATGTTTTCTCTCAGTTAATTTAGGTTAACCCGCGAACTTATCCCTGTCTGGTACCAAAACTTTCCACATGTGTTTTGTACCTGTGAGATGGGAAAGTAGATTTGGCTTGCTGGATAGGTTGGGAGCCACTAAACCCTCTAATTAGAACCCTAGAACCCGTTACCACAATGTTTTTATTTTTTTATTATTACTGGAAGCTGTATTGCCAGAACTAGGATAATCATTCTTGATGCTACCATAATACTGGTATTCTGACATTGGGGTTTGGTGCCTTTTCATCCTTTATTTGTTTCCGGAAGCACCCCTCTTGCGGGGGGGGAGAGATTTTAGGCTCCCTGTACCGGTACCTTGCGAGTACATGGTCAATTTATTCCTATTCTTGGTGTACGATAATGTGGGTTGGCGGAAATCAGAGACATTGTTGTTTCTTGTCCTGCGGGTAGTTCCGTTGTGGGGTGGCTGTACAGTACCGCCCCAGCTTCGGTGTGCTGTGTTTACTTATTCTCCTTGGCCTGGCGGAACGGTTTCCCGCCACAAACTGTTTTTCTTTCTTTCTGATGGGATGCCTTCTCTGTGTGAAGGCAAACGATGAAGGGGTATCCGGTACCAGGGTACGATAATAGTTAAAATGGATTGGGGGTGGGTTGGGAGGAAATAGGGTTGAAGCGAAACAATGCCGTATCTGAGGTGCGCTGTGGGAGCTGACTGGAGTGAGCAAATGTTTTTATCCCGGCACGACTTTCTTTAACAAGAGGAGGAGGGCTGAGAGAATTGCAGAACTGCTGGTGAGTGGTTATCTTCAGGATTGGAGAGGTGATGATGGATGAAGGTCTGACTTAGAACTTCGCTTCCCCGCCCCTTTAGTTTTAGATTTACTATTTGTAGGCGCAGGGCACTATACTCGTAACTGAACGACGTTTGCGATCACGACCAGTATTGCATGGTACAGAGATCTGGGAAAGAAGATGGATTCTGGTAGGATGCGATAGCGCTTGTATTCAAAAACGTCATTCAATCGTGAGCAGAGGAGCAAATTTGCATTATGGCTTCTAGAGCTATGATACTTCTGTAGATATCCACATTTTAACAACTGAGTCGGACTTGATGCATATGAAAAAAAGCGATGGAGTTCCTGCTGTGTATTGACTGTACCGGTGGTAAAAAAGCTTTCTTCCATGTCCGATTGAGCGATATAGACAGTACTTAGCAATTAAAAAAAGTCTCAAGACACTTCTGTGCCTTGATAGGTAACTTACTAATCACTGGATAGCGCCTGGAGACATTTATAAATGGCTAGGTACGGAGATGTTCATCCTCCTGGCAGCGAAAAGGCTTCTTGTACTAGTACAGCCTGCTGGAGATACGTGTGATAGGAAAAAGCACTATTAGGGCAAGCCGACCACAGTAGTCTCAACACAATGGACTCCCAACCATAATCTACATACTGCTGGAGGATGTCAGTGTGCCTTTCCCTTTCTGCGTTCTGTTTTGAATGTTTGAGGTCCAATGCAATCTAATCTGGCTCCGTCTGTAGATACCGCGGGGCGGCTGTACCGGGAGAGTCTCCTGGTGAGGGCCCTGTAAGTTACCATAGCAGACTCCAAGGGATACAATTATCTGGTAGCGAGAACCTGGAAATTTGGACCTGAATATAGTGCAGATTTGGCATACAAAATTTTTGATTCTCGTGTTAGGGTGGGGTACTTTATGTAACTTATACCTAGCTATTTGAACATGAAACTTTTGGGGAGAATTCGGACTCTGAAACCAAAGCAGCCAGCAAAGTGGTATTATATGCACCGGAAGAAGATAGGAACTGGCTAGGCCATATCTCAGGGTAGTTCCATGATCCTCCTATAGATATAGACCGAGTATATAACAAAAAAAAACAAAAGAAAAGTAGAAACTGGGGTTGTGGTACTCGAGGGATTTCACGAGGGATAACTTAGGGTGCCGGTACTATTTAGTGATGGGCACGATCATGATGGAGCATATAATTGGGGGTATGCTTGATCATGATCTGATCGAGGGGACCCCCATGATCGAATGATCGATGAAAATGGGGGACCCTGATCGAGTGATCGATCATGGCCACTGCTCCAGCATGATCGAGTATGATCCATCCGGTGCCCACCAGGAACGAAACATTCACCCAACAGGGATTATGAGGATTCACACTCGTGTTATAACAAAAACAGAAGATCCCTACCCTATCGTCCACCTAGTGTACCATGGTAATTCGTGGCAAATGCAGAGTCATTGGACGGGTATCGACTGCTTACTTATATAAGTTGAATAAAATTATTGAAAGTCATTGGTAGCATCTACTAGCTGCCATAGACCCGAAACGATGGGAGAGGTGACATTATGAGAACCTTAGTAGTTAGGATGGAGTTATTCAATAATAAAATTTAACTATAACTGTAAAGGATGACACCCATCAGCCATCTGATAAACTGTATTCAATTATAATAGTAAGGGGTAAAAGTTAAAGCACTAACGGCATAGGGTCTGGCCGAAATAATTGATATCTAGTGTGCGGGTAGACCCCTCTATATAAGTTGGTACTATCACCCCATCACAAAGGTTAGTAGAGTGATCAGTCATGATTCAAGATGCTCGAGTCGATGATAGTCGAGCATGATCGAGCAGACTATAGTCGAGCAAAACTCGATCATGATCTAATCGTGTCCATCACTAGTACTATTGCAGGTTAGTTAGCCATGGGCTACAAGATTGAGGTATCTACTGTCAAGAGGAAACCAAAGATGTTCTATCAGTAGCCTGTTGTCATTTAGTGGGCAATGGGGGCATCGGGTGGTCTTGTTGAACATATGGGCTGTGAATGTAATAGCATACCGTAAGGATTTTACGCAGTGGAGTGAACCCGCTTAAGCGGAGATGAAGAACATGATTGATTGCATAGCTCGATGGAAAGGAAAGACTTGAGGAAAGTTGTGTACAGGAAGAAAGGTGTAAAGCGAGGGAAAGGAAGGAGTAAGGAGAAACAAGGGGGGTGAAAACATTTCAATACTCTGCGCGGGCTTTAACTAGCGCGTACGTATACCTCAGCGGCATTAGAGTGCTGCCATTAAACTTTCATTTCCAGCGGGTCTCATTATTTTCGGTTTTGAGTGATGGTTGGTGACGAGGAGATTTGTGAAGAAAGGGGGGAAATAGCATCAGATGTGCAAACGCGGAAGGGGATTTGACACAGTTTCGGACGTCTCGGCTTCGGGTTCAATTGTTCGAGTTCTTACGGTAGAGCAAAACAGGTTTGCCGCAGACAATCGCCCAAGTGACCCTGCCCCCCATCAACCGATATGAAAGTGGTGGGCCTCCACAATTATAGCCCGGCTGCCGTTTATCCTGCTGGCGGATCCAGTGCCTGTACGATTGTCTGCCCCGACATCGACAGAAAATAGGAATTCACAGTTGAATGATAGTAACATGAGTAGTTTCAGTAAGCAGATATCGAAAAAAGGCAGGGACAGATGCATTCATTCTGACTACGGATGACGGGGTGTGTACCATTCACACTTTGACAAGGGAGCCCGTCTTTCATACAGAAAGTGCAAGTTCTAAGAGAGACTTGATTTAAATATGTGGGGACTTTGTGCAAGGGGTTTGTAGAGACATGGTGGTGGTGATTGATGCTTTGTGCTCTATTTTAGAGGTAAGGACCTTGTTGTATCAGTTGTTGCTCTGTGGAAAAACTTAGGCACAATTGTTCTCACGTGTGATTGAGCCTCATATATCACCCTGCAGTTTTTATTGTCCTTTGATAGGAAACTATACCTTATTCCCCTCACTTTTTATACTTTTTTTTTAACTCTATTCTAAGTACCAGAAAAACCCAAACCATCATCTTCCACTTCTCCTCCACTCCAAGAAAGCCAATCTGTGTCACTCTATTTATTCTTATCATCAGCGATGCTCTTGCTTACACCTTCTCCTTCCCCTACTCCACTCGGCTCCACTGTGCCACCTGCCTGCTAAAGCACCTCCAAGTCATAACCACTCTTGCCTTCCTTTTAAGTACCTAATCCTGACTGCTGACCCTCCTTTTAAGGTTTGCACCAGTTTACTGAAGGTGTAACTGGCCCCTTCACTTCTACTACCTATATACATCTACTTCAATATTCGTTTCCCAACATTTACATATGAGTATAGGAAAAAGGTGTTCACATTCCTGATGCTGCTTCGGTATATATCGGCAAAAAAGATTCCTGCATGCATGCCACACTTTGATTCCGGTAGCAAGTGGTATTTCAAGGAAGCATTATGCCTCGAATATATCAAAAGATAGTAGGTGTTCATTGGGATGTCAGAGGACCCAGGGGAAACTATGGTTGAGTTCTGATTCAGGTCCTACCACTCGGGTCAAGATATGCATAACAGATAATATGGGTATTTGTAACAGGTTAATTCCTGTCTAACGAAAATACAGTAAAACTGGGGACAGAGCTGCTAGGGCTGGTGCTAAGTGAGGCTTCATGTGACCTGTAGCTAAAGAGATCATAGTTGAAGGACAAATTGGACTCAGGAATCACTGTGTAACCAACTATATTATTCAACTAAAGGTCTGTCAAAGTCTGCTGTCACCTGCTAGCCAGGAGACTGATTTAAATACAAAACCTAATAGAGATAGCCTTCCTGCAATGAGGATCGTTACTAATAGTTTGGTACACACCAGAATGCTATAACCTGCAAGAACAAAGAGGCATAGCTCAGTGTAACAGGTTGATTCCTGTCTAACGAAAATACAATAGGACCGGTGATAGACCTGCTAGCGCTGGTGCTAAGGGAGGCTTCAAGTGACCAGTAGCTAGAAGGATAATAGTTGAAGGACAAATTGGGCTAAGAGACTCAGGGATTGCCGTTCAACCAAGTGTATTCTTAGACTGAAGGTCTGTCGAAGTCTGCTGTCTCCTGCTAGCCAGGAAACTGGTTTAAATACAAAACCCAAGAGCGATAACCTTCCTGCAATCACGATCATTACCAGTAGCTGCGCACATACCGGAATCCTGTAATCCTGCAAGACCAAAGAAAGAAACAAACAAACAGTGCTCAGCCTTCGCCAGTGTTACATGACCATTCCATACCCGGAATCCTAAATATAAACTTCCAACAAAGCAAACTAAACATAGCAATACGATAGCATAGCCTATCTGACTCAGAGACAGTGGCGGAGCTGAAATCAAATCAAATAAACCAAATATAAATCAACTAAACATAGGAGATACTGCACTGCCCGCTCCTATGTACCGTTACCGGAACATGTACACATGTTACACTCAGCCTCCACTACTATTACATGACCATTCCATACCAGGAATTCTAAATGTCAACTTCCAGCAAACCAAACTAAATATAGCATATGATAGCATAGCCTATCTGTCTCAGAAACAGTGGTAAAGGTGAATTGAAATAAACCAAATATAAATCAAACTAATCATACGAGATCCTGCAATGCCGCCCCTGTGTAGTATTACCAGGACATGTACATATGCTACAGTATTGTACTAACTTGTAACATGTGTACATGTTCCGGTAACGGTACACAGGAGCAGGCAGTGCAGGATCTCCTATGTTTAGTTGATTTATATTTGGTTTATTTGATTTGATTTCAGCTCCGCCACTGTCTCTGAGTCAGATAGGCTATGCTATCGTATTGCTATGTTTAGTTTGCTTTGCTGGAAGTTTATATTTAGGATTCCGAGCATGAAATGGTCATGTAACACTGGCGAGGGCTGAGCATTGTTTGTTTCTTTCTTTGGTCTTGCAGGATTACAGGATTCCGGTATGTGCGCAGCTACTGGTAAATGATCGTGATTGCAGGAAGGCTATCGCTCTTGGGTTTTGTATTTAAACCAGTCTCCTGGCTAGCAGGAGACAGCAGACTTCGACAGACCTTCAGTCTAAGAATACACTTGGTTGAACGGCAATC
>Ga0307517_10007145_pt1 | contig 16371 bp, 18 predicted proteins | sample 23_EM_MG_FD_194515 | JGI IMG/M metagenome (GOLD analysis project Ga0307517, IMG submission 194515) | Populus trichocarpa ectomycorrhiza microbial communities from riparian zone in the Pacific Northwest, United States - 23_EM | ecosystem: Host-associated > Plants > Roots > Unclassified | place... | reverse complement strand
AACCAAAGCAATCTGCACCTCGACATCTTGATGGGTCGAGACGAGAGCATTGACTTTGCGGATGTGTTCTTGGGTAACATTCTTCTGCTTGGCAATATTTGTGTCTAACCAATCCAATAGACATGGACTGTGGACAAGCTGTTGATATGCACAAAGAGTTCCTGAAGCAAAAGCGTTCGTAATTATCATAAGATCAGGTATCGGTTGTAGAAGAAATGTTGAATCGACTTTTCATTTCCATGATTCTTCTTTAATTCCCTCAGTCCTGAGGATACCACGCTACGTTTCTTGCACTGATTACACATCCCTCCAATAAAGGAATTCCAGAATGCGCAAACACACCACAAAAACCCAAATTCCTGGAGCGGCAGGTTCTGAGAGAGGCCTACATCCTGTGAGGGGTCCAAGCCGCATTTGTGATATGGACATTGCCACCCCCTTCTTCGAGTCTTTCTCGGAAAGTAATCGAAGAGCATTCTTGCATTCTTTTTGTGACCAATGCGTCATTCTTTGCGATGCTCATGATGGTGTCGTGGCGAGGAGATACGATATGATTCGTAGTCCGGAAGACATGAAGTTGACCTCGGGTGTACCCTTTTGGTCCACACATGGGTCGCCATCGTGTACGTTTTGGGTACATGGAAGGAAAGTGTGTTTTTCGACTCTGAGGCTGTCGCCAAATTTGTTCCTGAAACTGCTTGGGTTGAATTATATGATTCTCGATACGCACATCACCGGGAAGTGGAAAATGCAGATGTCTCGGTCATGGTCAGGCAAAAGAGAGTCGTCGGTATCTTGAGACACTGAATTAAGACTTTCGCCTTGGGATGGGCGGGCGCATCAGGCAAAGAGCTAAGGTACGTCGTTAGTATAGAAGCTGCTGCAGGTGCTTGGGTTGCAAAGACAATGTGATGAATTTCTAAATGGGTACAAGTCTGTCATTGGAATTATCATTTCCCTTTTTGTGCATAGACATTTATCTCTTAATCCCTTTCCAAGCATAGCGTTAGAGTATTGCGTCACAACTGTACCTCTTCAACCATATTTCATCATTTGACGAGCAAACATATACGATCGCGCGGCTGTACTGAAGTCACTTACGCCAGCTCTTGTCGAGGCCTATCGATTGGTTGTACATGTGTCATAGGTCGAATACAAAGCATCAATTGCAAGTGGTATCTGGTACAGGGTGGTCCTGGTATCAGGGAAGAGTCTATAATATGATGAGGTGAGTTCCTGAAAAGAAAGCGTTTGTAATTTGTAAAATCATAAAATCATGAATCGATGTCTCCGTTCCATGGTTCTTCTCGCCATCTAACTCCTTCAGTCCTGAGGATACCCTGTTCTACAACGTTTCTTGCACTGATTACGCATCCCTCCAATAAAGGAATTCCAGAATGTGCAAACGCACCACAAACCCAAATTCCTGGAGCGGCAGGTTCTGAGAGAGGCTTACATCCTTGGAGGGATCCAAGCCGCATTTGTGCCTGATATGGACATTGCCACCACTTCTTCGAGTCTTTCTCGGAAAGTAATACAAGAGCCTTCTTGCTTTCCTTTGTGACCACTGCCCGGTCAAGCTTTGCGATGCTCATGATGGAGTCACGGCGAGGAGACACGATGGGATTCGTAGTCTGGAAGACATGAGGTTGACCTCGAATGTATTCCTTCGGACCACGGAGGACCTGTGTCGCCATTGTGTACGTTTCGGGGACCTGGTAGAGAGATGGAGTTTTCGACTCTGTCGCCGGAATTGTCCCTGGGGCTGCACTGATAAGGTTGAGTTCACGGATGTCGTGGTCATGGTCAGGTAAAAGGGTATCGTCGGTGTGGTTTATGACCACCGAAGTCCGCGTCTCGAACGTCTTGAGACACTGAATTAAAGGGAGTAATTTTTCTTTGCGATGGGCGAGCGTATCCGACAAGGAGTTGGGGTAGGTTGTTAATATAGAAGCTGCTGTAGGTGCTTGGGTTGCAAAGACAATGTGATGGAAACCGGGGCGCTCCATAATTTCGCCGTTCGAGGAAACAGTGAGTGAAGCGCATTTTGGATCCTGACGGTCAGGTTGGATGGACAGGATTGTCGAGGATGTGTTGATATGTTTCACGGCCTCCTTGAGACGATCGACAACTTTGCATACACCACCTACGACAACGTAGTGATGTGTCCTCCCGAAAGTAAGCCAAATGTAATCTGAGGGGTCTCTTAGATGGGTTCCCTGTATTACAGAGTGTGGAACTTACCGAGGAACTCTTCTGTTGGATGGTTCATTATATCTATAGCTGGTGTAGTACAGATGGCAGAGAACATTGGCACCAACACCATCTGAACGTATGATTCCCAAGCGGCGTCCATCCCAGTCAATTGCGCAAGGTAACTGCGTGGTGCCACACGGTCCACCCAGTCGCGGAAAATGATGTCCTCCAGGTAACTAGGTCTGCAAAACGGAAGAGAGTGGTACAACGTGATGAGGAAACACAGGGCATATTGGAAAACGAAGACCAGGAAGTTGAAGTAGTTCTGCACCTGATGCGCAAAATATTGAAGCGATTTTCTCTCAGCTCCTTGCAAGTTATGGTCGGGGGAATAGCCAAAGGCAGCGGGTTTTCCGAATCCGGCACGACCAGAGGCGCCATTGTAGATGAATTCAGCCGTGATGGAGCGAACCTCCTTCCGCTGCGACAAGGATGAAAATGAATAGGAGAAATCCGCTTCGCGGAATTGAAGACCGAGTGTCCTGTAGAGCTTTATTAACTGTGTGTAATAACCTGTCGAGTTCATGAATGACGTGAGGCTGCGACAGCCAGTGGAATTTGGGTCCTACCTCCTTGAAAAGACCTCATGGGAACATCGATTCTCCAACGTTGAGGGATATCGGGACCCTCCAAGGAAACAGATGATGAGTCCATTCCAAGCGAAGATGACTATGCAGACAATAATGAGATGTTGTCAAGATTGGTTGGATATATCCTACTCTTTCGAAGAGGTGAACCTCGATCTTAACGTCATCACGATCAAGTTGGAGACTGAGAAGATAGGCGGCAGTCAGTCCTGCGAGACCGCTGCCAACGACAGCAACCTTGATGACTCTGGGCATCCTTTGTCTACCTTGCGCACTAAATTAGCTGCAGCGTGGATCCGGTCAACTCAAACGACTTACAACTGGCGAAATATCCAACGCAAGGGGCGTGCGGTGTGCTCACAGAGGAAGGGGGAAAGCACCGAGATGCCCAGTGCCATTGCTTTGTAATTTATGGGTGGACAGTTCGGCTCCAGACTCGGAGCCCCAGTACTTTCATTTAAGTTGGCAGCCGTGATGACAGCTACTCGGCCACGACTTTAAAATTTTACTTGAAGCTCGATCGAAAACTCTGCAGATCCTCCTTTTCGGCCACCCTTCAAAAATCCCAGGGATGACGGACATTTTGTCGAGCATAATGTCTTCCATGCACAAAAATAAGAGGGCGACAGTGTCGATCCCCGACGAATTTCTAAATGGGTCAATTGAAACTCCGTCTGTCCAAAATTAGCAATCTACACTCATATAGTGGTCCGATAGACACCCAAGTCCCAACCTCTCTGCAATTTCAGTGAGAATGGAGCAGAATGTGACCGAAAGCCAAGGGGGGAGCCGAAAAGCAAAATTAAATTAACTACAGAATTGTACATGCGGCTAATCAATTGCAAGCCGTCTTCGCTTATCACGTAGATCTCCCTCGCGTCTTGATTTACTGGAATCATACCGCCCGTCATGGTCATATTGTGGAACATTCCTTGTTCTATTGTCGTGACAGTTATCTCGGTCTTTCCAACTCTCAGTATCTTTTCGCGGACTTTCTTGTTCGCCAGGTTCTCTTTTTTCGTACCGCCTGTTTGGTGCGTGCACAGCATTCGCTCCCGTAGGACGGCCTTCCTTATTTGTCGGGCAGTCTGACGACAAATATCAGATTGGGCAAGGGGATAGAAGGGTGCTGGTCATTCACCTTTCTTCAGATGAGGACCACCGCACGAAAAGCAGCCTGGTTGGGTCATGCCACTTGATTTGACAGGGCCATGCCCACCAAAACTCCCCGTACTACCCGTAGTATCCTGATCGACCAGATGTGTGTACTTTGTCCGACTGCGCTTTCCAAAGTTCCTAACTTGCATAATTTTAGGAAGCAGAGAGACATCAACCGTAGACTCAGTAGCTTCCGTGTAATCCCGTTTCTTCAAAACTCCCTCCTCCTAAACATAGGTGTTCAGTGCGGTGAAAAATAAAATACGTGATATACAAACCTGGTAGAAGGCACCCTTGTGCCAGTACTTTTGCAAGAACTTTTGCTGGCCCTTGGGTTTTTCGTCTCTCAGTTTCGTTGCGTGTTCCAGATCTTCCTTCATCCGCTGGTCCTCTGGCAAGGCTCGTCGGCGTTCAACCTCTTCCCTCTCTTCTTCACGAAGTAGCTCGTCTTCCTTCTCCTTTTTGATCCTCTCCAGCTCCCGTAGTCTCCAAGCCTCAAATTCAGAAGCAGGATCTAACCCGTCAGTATCATCGACTTCATTAACATCTGCCTCTTTCTCCTCTGCATGACCACGAAAGTCAGCAGTGAACGCAACGAAGGATGTGAAGAACGCACTTTCAGCTAATTCCCGCCTAATTGTCTGTGCGACAAGGTCATGACTTTCCTTGCGCCTGTCTTCTGCTTGTTGTGCTTTCTTTTTCAAAGCTTCTTCGGTATCCTCTGCCAAAGCCTCTCGTTCTGAGATGGTGGCCCTTGCTCGCCTAGAAATATATTGAATGATGTTTGAAAACGAGTTGATATAACATACTTTGGAATGAATGTTGGTCTAAATTCGACCTTTTCCTCTTCTTCAGATTCGGACTCCTCTGAGCTGGACTGAGTTCAGTTAAAAACAACAATATGCATATAATGAACGATAACCGACCTCAACCTTCTCTTCTACCGCTTCCTTCGCATCCTCCTCCTCCTCCTCTTCAGATTCTGTATTAAATTATTAGTGAATGATTACAGCTGCACTGGTCGTTGATAACACACCTTCCTCAACCTCCATCGCAGTCCTCCCGGACTCTTCTCGTCCAGCAACAATAACTTTCCCTTCCTTCGAGACGCTAACATCCTTCAACGCAATATTCATTCCTCGTGACTTCACAACCTCTCGCTCCTGCTTCATTCCGAACTCTTCAATGCCCTCATCATCCACCTGTTCCTCAACAGCCGCTTCATCTACTGCGACCCCCTCATGTTCTGAATCCGAATCAGAGTGAACTTCTGCAACTCCCTTCGGTGCTTTCCCTTTCCAGTACCGTGCTGCCGGACGAGCTGGACGTGGAGCTTGTTTTCTTTGCATGTTGGACATCTGCGAAAGAGCAATCTCTGATGACAAACAACGCCACACAACTGAGATCATGAACCATCCTTCTCAACTCACCGCCGCTCAGAAAGAGGATTGGGTTGCAGCTCACATTCTCTACGCGAACAATATCTCTGCCGCTCTCGCAGGTCCTGCCACTGCGGCCTTCTACGGCTCCGACACCTTATGGGTGAACACTGAAAAGTATAATTCTCGTAAATGATCCTTCATTCGAGGGCGCATGCAATGTATTGGGCTCCAATGGATACAAAGACGTCCCGATGGATCAAAATGACTACAAGTTGATGCAACCGCCTGACGGGAAAGTCGTGAAATGGCGCTTGGTGTCTCCCGAGAATCAAAGAGGCAGGGCAGTCATACTCGCTCCTGCGAGTCATTGGCATTTCGAAGTCACAGACGACACAACGATAATTGTCGACGACATGCGCTTGCCCAAATTCAGTTCGTATCTCCATGGTGAGTAAATTTTGCCTCCTTGCACTGTGCTCCGACACATTTTCACTGCAGCACTTGTGTCACTCCTTACTCAACGACTTCAATCTTCTTTTCCTACCGGCTACTATGAATTACAAGCCATGGACGTTTGGATTCTACGAAAGAAATACCCCAATTCACTGACGGAGCTTTCATCCACTGATCGGTTATTTTTAGAGCATTTTTTTCGGGTCAGGAGAATTAGTCGCAGGAAAATTCTGGAGCTCGGGGATGGTCTTAATCGTGGAGTGATGACGGTCGATGAAGCTGAGGCTTTAGTTCCTTTCGAGAGGCCGAAACCTCCCAAGAAAGACTTTCCTGTCAGTTCGATAAAGATCGGGCTCACTGACAGAGAAAAAGATTAGACGATACACAGATATGTGCCTCCTCGGCACTACGCTGATCTCATTCCCGCTCAATGCACCATCTCTTTGGATACTCCCGGCCAGCGTCAGGACCCTACACGATCTCATACAATGACACGCCCCGATGTCGTACACTAATGGCAAAAAGGGTTGGGTGGACAGTCAGAGCTTCGTCACGACGCCGTGTCTTCTTCCTTGTGCTCAGTAGAGCCAATATAAAGTGTCGCAGTAACAAAAGCACCGAATCTTCGATCTTAGTCTTACTGCATGTATTCACAATTATATTATAGGCCAACTTCTCTTCAAAATGTAATTATAAAAGCATATCCGAAGTCCAAGTCGTAAATTTAAACCAACCCAAGGACGACTGTTGCACGTAAACTAACCTCCTTGCCACGTACAACGTCACTCGGCAAAGGATGAGCTCCAACCTCCAAAAATTCCTCCGTTCTCAGTGAACTCGACTTCCACCCCCAGCTCTGACTGACAGAGAACGTATCAGGGGAACTGCTGAAACGCGTCTGTGATGATCCCGTTGCACTGGCGCAGCTTATGGCAAAGTATGCCGTGATTGATGACCTTTGGTCGCGGAATGGGTGGCTGGCGCTGGGTTGTGATACAGGCCCAAGTAAACTGGTGTTAGGAGGAGAATAAGGCCGCAAAGGGGACGATGAAGGACTGCCGTTCCTTAGATTGCCAGGAGTCCCACTACGGGTGACGAGTTGAAATGGGGGAGAATAGTGATTTGCAGGATACAGCTGTGAAACTATAGAGGGTTGAGAATGAAAAGATTCTTCATGCTTTGGTATGATTGATAAGGGCATACTTGGTGCAGGGACCGGATCGACGTGGGACTGGCGATGGATGTATATCCCGAGCTGTACTTGTCCCTTCTTTCGTACAAGCTGGACATAGACATTGAACAAGCTGCCCGCATACCAAACAGTCTGTGAGTGTAAACGTGATTTCTCTTTGAGGCGATCCACATCCCAGAACTCGACGGAGAACCTGTAGGGGGGATAGGGCGACCAACGCGCCTTGCCAGTGTCGTCTGCATTGACACAATCTTGGCTCAGATATCGGGGTGTCAGTATACCAAAGAACTTCTCCTCGGTTGTAATGATGTTGCCCATGGGTATAACTTGTTCTTGCCCTGTACCCGTTCGGCCGTGTTTCGGGGCGATCTGATGATAAGAACTAAATAAATCTTCCATAGACGAAGGGGATGGGTTATTTCCACCGTCTCCGATTCGCAGGGACTGATCATTAAAAACGGTGAAGTATCGCTTCTCTGGTCCAACCTCGCCGGCCTCTGAAACCTTGGAGAGGATGTCGGTTGTGTTAAGGCTTATGCCCAGTTCCTTATCCTTAGACAGAGACGGCGAAATACCGCCAGAAGAAACGGTAACGCTAGACGGGCGGGAAGTAATATGGTACCGGAGAAATGATTGATTCCAATGCGCCTCTTGCAATATGCGGAGAGGAACGTATAAATTTCGTGTAGAAGGCGAGGTGTCTTGCGAGATAAGGTGTAAATCTTCAAATGTCTGAAGAAAGTGTGAGCATTGAAATCAGAGTTGGTAGGGGAAATGTACCATGTTGGTATAATGGATCCCGTGTTCAAACATATCACTCCAAATCCTCTCTTCATCATCGATGATGCCGTCGTTTCGCCTGAGCTCAACAATTGTCCGGGCTAGGTTGTATCTCTCCCTCTCGTTCTTGACAAATAACGTGTCGGCTGAAACAATAGCAGAAACCCATTTCGCCTTTAGACCCCCACGCCTCCAAATGAGTAGTCGATTGGGAAGATTCTCGGATCTCTGGGTAGTTGTACTGCCAGTAAACTTGGGATAACAACAATCTTCACTTTCGATTTGCAGTATATCGATAGCCCAACGAGTGAGCCAGCAAACACAAGCTTCCCCGATTTTATCTGAAACCTTGCCATAGTGACACGAGGGCTCCCTAGGAAGGCACTCGTTACCGCCTTCTTCCGAGTCAGGCGAACTTCCTTCAGGACGAATTGCAGAAACGCGATCTTTGCACGTATTGATGGAAGACAGTGACCCAATTATTTCAAAATCTTTGGTGAATTGTTTGTGTGTTGTGGATTCGGTATCTTCTTCTTCTCGCACTTGGACCGCAATACCTCCCAGCCCGACAGCTGGAAGATCATCGGCCGTTTGCAAATCCACGATAATAAGACTTGTACCACAAGCAAAATTAAGATAATCCTTAACAGTAGTCGGCCCGACGGTCTTGAGAATAAGAGAAAGAGTTTGAGCTGCAACTGAGGGGATAGAAAGGTATATCGATGTCGCGAGCAGTGATAGTAGAAATCTGTGATTTGCGGGTTGGTGTTCAGGAGGAACTTCATCTGGCTGGAAAGTGCCGGAAAATGGAGGAGTCAATGGGAATTCGGTTGTTGGGATGAGGTTTGGAGAAACGAAAAGAGGAGGGCCACCTCCATAAAGCCGGGATATACATATTCTGGAATAGCGGCATAAGTTGACGGAGCCAAATTCAAATTTAATCTTACTCGAAAGCTGGAAATAACACAAATATTAGATCCGTGTTGCTTGAAAGGATTGAACGCGAAGCCCACACCTGGTCTTGTGATATTACAGTCGTCGAAGGTGACACTTATCTCGTCGGCACCACCCCTTCTGGCAGCCCGGGATTCAGAGAAGCCAGCCGTAAATAGAGAGCGAAAGAAACCCTGGCAGGAATGGTCAGGGAGAAACGGCGTGGAGGTAAATGACTTCTCACTGATTGGATCAGGACGACACGATGTAACTTGTAGATGGCCCTCCACATTCTCCCTGAGACACGAATCGCGACATCGTAAGTGCTTGCATGGATGAAGGAGCTGTAGAGATGGGACTGGATATCCGTAGCACTTGGACCAGGGGGATTCATAGAACTGAGCAGCAGAGATCCAGGAGGATCATGCATGTGGGCATCAGCAAGCACTTACGTAATCGGCAATGGCATATGCCCAACCACATCCCCGTCTTTCAACCACCTCTCATTCCTCAACGGACCATCTGTCGCCAACAACATCCTCGACAAGATTTCAACCCCCTTTGCCGCATGTTGCCACGGTTTCCAAGAACACCAGCCGTCCGAACATTTATGATCGCAACTTGAACAAGACCCGCAATGCAGAGGTCTCCGGAGCGGCCTTTGCTTTCCTGTTCTCGGAGATCGTGCAGTATACACAGAAGCGAGTCAGTGGAATCAATGATTTAGAACGGCAGTGAGTTGACGGGTTCTCCACACAATGCCATTCGTTGATTTCCACTAGGTTAAACGCACTAGGTTACCGCGTCGGAACCCGAGTTCTTGAACTCATGATTTGGCGCGTTGAGGGTTCATCGAAAGCACCCAAGCGAGAAATCAAACTCTTGCCCGCCCTGATGATGGTTCACACACAAGTCTGGAAAGCAGTCTTTGGGAAAGCTGCCGATGCCCTCGAAAGAAGCGTCGAAAATCCAGATGAATGCAAGTCTTTTCTCTTTTTATGCGTCTTTGCCTGGTTAATTCGCTACATAGACATGATTATTGACAACGATCCACCCATTGAAAGACATATCTCTGTACCAAAGGACTTCAGTCAACTCAGTTGCTCGTCTTTCACCGCAGGGATCGTAGAAGCTGTTCTAGATGGTCTATGTTTTGTGAGTTGCATAATTTCTATAGCAATCATCTGTAAAGCTAAATGATTCTTAGCCTGCAAGAGTGACGTCGCACAACACGCCCACCTCAGCATTTCCCAACCGGACGACGATTTTGATTAAGCTTGAAAAGTCGGTGTTGGAACGCGAGGAAATATTAAAGTGAATCGAAATATGCATAAGTAGCAAATCTGGTCTTTCACTTGTTTGCTTGGAACTTTTGTTTTACCTACTGAGTTGGGAATCAGTTTCGCCAAACAAGTCAAGCTTGGGTTCCGCCACCAAGAAAAATGGTCCTCATAAACACAATCGAAATTTTACCGCCCCTCCTTAACTCTTCTTGTGCCTGGTCTTCAGATATCAAACATCTGACAGAACTCTATGAATCTCCATACACCGGGGCCATCACAACACGAACCGCAACAGACCACGGCTTCCAGGAGGATGACACCCACACTGTACGCCCCAGTTTCACCAGTATTCCGAGCTACTACTAACGATTTATCAGGTTGCTTTTTCCAGTGACTCAGTCACGACGATCAATTCTTTCGGTTACTCCCCTCACCCTCTATCCCAGTATCTGGAATGGATCGAGACCATATTGGCCTCACATCATTCAGGCAAGCCTGTCATCATAAGCATAGCTGCCTCCGATCCGACAAACCTGCGCGACATGCTTCGAGATATCCAACTTCTGAGAGCAAAGTTGCAAGATCGCCAGGCACCTTGCAAAATAGCTGTCGAATTCAATCTGTCATGTCCCAACATCGCTGATTCGGCACCATTGGGTTACATGCACGATAGTATTTTGCCTTTTGCCGTCGTGATGAGGGCCGCGAACAAGGACGATCCTACCTTGACCATTGGTTGTAAAATGCCGCCATATGTCCACCAGGCACAGTTCACCAATTTCTTGCAGATGCTCTCCTATCTAGTTATCGACGCCAATGGCGAGAAACGCTGTCCAGTCTCATTCTTAACCTCCACAAATACGCTAGGAAACTCTCTTCTTTTCTCATCATCGGCAACCGACCGGTTTGCTTTGCCGACGCCTTTGGGAGGTCTCGCAGGAGAAAGCATCCACGCACTCTCGCTTGGGAATGTCTTCACTTTCAAGCGGTTGATATCTTCTCAAACGTATGTCGATAAGGGTTTAGGTGATCTCAAAGTCATCGGTGTCGGGGGTGTGACTTCCAAAGCAGCCGTTGAAAGGATGAGAGAGGCAGGTGCAGATGCGGTGGGATGTGCAACGCTGTTTGGCAAAGAGGGTGTTCAAGCGTTTGAAATTCTGAGTACCGAATGATTTTCAGACAAATATGGATGTGTCGATCTAGTTGACTCTATGTATGGTATGTTGCAACTAGGAGATCATCGGAATGAATTCCCCGAAAGGCAATTGGCCTTTTCGGACCGCCACAGTAACAAATCCGACAACCCAAAATTTAGCGCACCATTCTGCTCATTGTAAGCGCCCACTGGAAATTATATTTCACAACTAACCAAACCCAAAGCGCTCAGTCCTCCCCATTGTGCCCTTTTTTTACAGCCCCAACCGCTTATGCCAACTATTCTAAATCATGCGTCTGGGAGCGCGAATCCAGCAACGTCACTTTCTGCTCTGTGGGCATACGTAGAACCAGCTCTGGATCACATCATAAAGTCGCCTTCCGACGACCCAAATGGCAAGGCTCCAGCGATAGACTATAGGTTGTATGCCGGAATTCATTCAGCTTGCTACAACTAGTAAGCTTCACACACAACCTCAACGCAAAACGTAGCTCACCTCCCGTCAGCTTTACATCCCAGAACGATTCTGCTGCAATATACTACGCATTGTCAACCGATCGTAGGAGGAACAGCAACAGTGGGCCAGATATATATGCCCAATTAGACCAATATTTTTCCGAAGCCGCCCGCGAAATTGCCCTCGGCGCACCACTCGACGATATCACGCTCATCCAATACCTTGTCCCCTCTTTTAATCGCTATCACGCTGGCGCCGAATCAGCAAACCGGCTTCTAAACTACATAAACCGTCATTATGTCAAGCATGCCATCGATGAAGATAGGGGTTGGCTGCGTTTGGTTGACGCTCTGGAATCTCTGGCAAAAGATCCCCCTAAGGAATCTTCAAAGGAGACTATATCCAAAATTATGAAAGAGAAGAAGTTACAAGAGTTGAAAAAGTGGGGATACATTGAAGGGGGTTCGCAGGAGAAGATGGCCCTTGCAGAAGCCTGTGCAGAAGCGGCGAGTCCAACGGATCGAGTGGTTCCCATTTCGTCGCTCGCACATCGACGATTTCGGACCGAAGTGATGGAGCCCTTGTTGATCAGCCCAAAAATCAAGGGTAAATCCAAGGCAAAACATAAAATACCCAAGATCCCTGCTAGACCTAATCCTGCACTTCCGAGAGGGAGGCTCGCCCGTGCCACAAAGGAACTCCTCGAAGGCAGCTCGGTGACTGAAGATGAGCGTCAAAATCTCGCTTCGGGTCTCGCAAAGGCTTTGCAAATTACAGGGTTTCGGAGCGATATTCCCGTTCGAAAAACCCTCGATAAATATCTCGCAGCTGGAACTGCTTAGATTGTCCCAAATATATAGCCTGTGCTTAGATCTGGATTAACTTATATATTGTTTGGAATACTTTATGAACAAAACTGCTTGATCTGATCAGAGACAATTCAAGGGCATTGAGAACCATCCAAAAGCAGCTTCAAAGGGAAATTTGAGCACTTGACCATATGAATAAAATCGTGGCTTTCTCTTTCCTCAGTTCTGTGCTTGCATGTCAGGAATATGAAGTAGTTATGATCAATGTTTACAAACTTACGATGACTGGATTCATTCTGTCTTCGTGACCCCACTTGTATCCATGCCCACGAATTCCATATCTACACGAAAATCCATCTCCGAATTTTGGCCTGGGGCAAAAAAACCAGCATCGAGTTTCGACAAGTCAATCGAAGTCATGTCGAAACCTTCTCCGGAAACGGGCTGTTTGAAGGTGTGGTTGGCAGATATAGACGCTTTGCTGTCCTCAAGATTAGATGCGGAAAATTGGGCGAGGAGGGAACCAGGAGAAGGAGCGGATAAGTCAGGCGGTCCCCCAGTCGCGGTGTTCGCTGGGTTTTCCTGCTCAAGTCCTGCGTTCGGGTGGAATTCACCAAAGAGTTCTGCATCGACATCGGAATCAATCTCGAACCCCGAAAGAACATTATCTTTTGAAGGCACATTGCCAGGCTCTCCCGGTTGGCCTACTTGACCTGGCTTCATGGGGATGAACAACCTATCAACTGCATTCGTTTGATTGGAATGCGCTGAGTCGCCGAAGAGATCAGTCATATCTGCCATGTCAATGTCCATATCCAATTCGAGTTTAATGATATTGTCTGCGGTTCTGTTACCGAGTTGGAGAGGCAAACCAGAAGGCTCTTCAGTCATATGGGTACTGTCGGACATGGTGAGATCCATAGACGACGATCCATGAACCAAATCAGATTGGATAGGTGCATTTGAGAACGCAAGCATGATATCGGAAGAAAATTCATTTGGGCCAGTTGGACGTGCAGACTTTGGTGCCAAAGTTACAGGTGAACCAAGGTCCTTTTTGAACATGGCAGCTTCCTCTTCCGTTATTCTCAGTGATGTAGACGACAGGTCGAGCTTCAGAGGAAAGTGGGGCCGTTGCAGTGATGATATTGAGACGGCCGACGGTCGACGGGCGAGCAAGGTGGGAGTAGAGCTCTTTGGAATCGTCGTCTCCGTGTCGGGAGGTTGTGTTGTATCTTCGATCATGGGTTGGATATTTGCTAGATTCCTTCTTTCCTCTTCTATTTTTTTCTGTTCTTCTCGTCGTAGATCGCGTTTCAGGACGCTGATAGCTCGATGCTACTGAGAGTTAACACGACTTGAAAATAAATGGAGAATACTTGCAAGTTGAGCTTCTATGGAATCGCAGAGTTGGTCGTATCTCTCGATGTCGCGTCCGAGTGTTGCAGTCAACTTTCGCGGGGGATTTGAAATGTGGTCCGTAATACCACTGTGTATCTCTTAGTAAATGAATAGGGAAGGAGGAAAAACTTACAGCCTCTGTATTTCTGAGTAAAAGCTGTATATCTGACTTGTTTTGACAATAGCATTCTGGGTAAGCTTTGAGATGAGGTAGATATAGTTTTCAGTGGCAATCTCACACCTTGAGACACTGGGCCAATGCTTCAAATTCTGGTTGCATAATTTTTGCGCCTGCTGATTTGTTCAAGGCAGGTACGGGTGGAGGTGGCATTGTGTTGGCATCATTGGATGTTGAGGTCATGATGGAGAACGCCAAAAGCAGTTGGTCTGTGACGGAATGAGCAATCCTTTGCTTTCTCACTAACACCCCTTTCGTCGCGGTCAAGAAGAATTGGTTACGGATTACTTGTCTATGAGGAGAATTGTCCATTGTATCCAAGACTCCGCGACTTCATGATGCTGGGCGCAACTTCCTCTGTTTCGCTCAAAGAACATTTGACGCCGGTAACAGTGACTTGATGAAATGCATGGAATGATTCTTATCTTCTTTTGAAAGCGACGCATTCGACATATTACTGGCATACAAATCCGCAATCTCACACCGTTTCCAGTTCGCGATGCTTTCACCTCGGCCTTGGACCAACCTGCCGATACTGGAGAAATTGTCGAGGAGTTGGAAAATCCCCTGGCTACTGTACGTTCTCGACGGATCTCTTCCGCTTCGACTGCCACGCGTCGCAGCCTGAAACGCGAAGATAATGTGGTTGAGCAGGATATCATAGTCCTAAGTGAGGCCAGGGGGAGAAGGCTATCGACGTCTCGGGTTGTCTTCACCGACGCCTCAAGTAGCCCCAGCAATGCTAATCAACGCTTCTCTTCATCAAGGTCCAACCTTTCTCTTCGTAGCAATCGCACACGAACAAATTCAATGACATCCCCAGGTACCAATCAACGTCCGGGCACTTCTATGTACCTAAGTCCATCGTCCTCTCTGCTTCCAAGCAATTCTCAGGCCTCCCTGGAAAAGGTTATTGGCTCTAGGCTAGTGGAGACTTTCATTGTGATTTCTATTCCTACCAAGATTCGACCTTCAGAGAACTCGTCGCAACCGACTCCGTCATCTACGCCGAAATCTTCACGCTCTGCTCCAGCGTCTAAGGCTACATTCACACCACCATTAACACGACCAGCTGACAGAAGCCAGAAACATTCACGAGAACCTTCTGGAGCAAGTATTCGAAGTAGGGGTCGCCCTCCTCCACATTCTGCCCATTCAACCAACAACTTTAAGTCGGCGTCGAGAACGGAGTCGGGGAAGACAACTTCACTCCGACAAATTACAAATTCGTCATCCCTTGGCAAAGGAAAAGCGGTGGCTTCTTCAACGGAAGAGGAGTCGGTTCGACGGGCAACTCCAATCTATTTTTCACCAGTGCATAGTCCATCGACAAACCCTCACTTCGCTATTGATGCGCGTGGCGGACACGACTTTCCTTCCGGCTGCGATGATGTTGGCCAATTCGTGAAGGTCGAGGCTTGGGGGAAAATGTCTATCACGGGTAGGGAGGGCAAGCTCCACGAGAAGGCGCCCCAGGAAAAACCAAATGATGATTGGCGGTTACTGGATGATTGGGATGTTGACCTCGGTAATTTAGTGCTTTTGCCAGACGACCCCAATTCGATGCAACTACCCTCAAACACTCTTGTTCTTACGCTGCAGCCCCCAGGCAGGAGGTTTTATCTCCCCTCTCCCTTGTCAGTGGTGCCTCGTCCTGAATCCCCTGCACTTGGTTACTCCTCTGATCCCGAGTCTGAAATAAGGAAAAGTAAGCAGGTCACCCAACATCAAACCGATTCTACTGCCGCTTCAATGCGAAGCGGAGGAGCTCCCCTATCATGGAAACGTCGACACAAAGCAGCAGGAAATGGGTTTGATCCTACAGAGCCAGCGAAAACAGTTGCTTGGCAGGAACTTTTCAAGTGCTTGTCCAATATTCTGTACATGTTGCAGGTCCTCACATATATTTTGCAGACTCGTCACGCTACAATCCCTTATTTCAGATACCCGAGCTTCGCTCAACAACGTTGTCTGGAGTATCAATGAACTACTAGAGAAAGATCAGGTATTTCCTCTCGTAAGTTCTGTCCTGCGTTTAATACGCTTCTTCTGACATTTTCAAAGCGTCGGGATCTCTCTGAACGTGAGTCACGTATCAGGGAATGGCGGAAGAATCATTGCGTGGTTCTTGACCAAATCGCTCAACGTCTGTAATCCTTTACGAATTTGACAAGAAAGTTGAATAACGTCAATTACAGGTAAACAAGATATTTCCGAACGTGTCCAACGATTGAGGGAACGACAAGAGTTTTTTGCGAGCGCCAGCAAGGCAATCACATTTAATTCTGCAGCCAATCTGGAAATTGAGAGCCAAAGGTAAGTAAACGATGTCAACGCTTCCGGATC
>Ga0307517_10007144_pt1 | contig 16371 bp, 9 predicted proteins | sample 23_EM_MG_FD_194515 | JGI IMG/M metagenome (GOLD analysis project Ga0307517, IMG submission 194515) | Populus trichocarpa ectomycorrhiza microbial communities from riparian zone in the Pacific Northwest, United States - 23_EM | ecosystem: Host-associated > Plants > Roots > Unclassified | place... | reverse complement strand
AAAAAGGAAACAGATAAAACAAAAAGGTGATATAAGGCGCATCAGACTGTAAGTAATCTGTGTACTGTACACAGATCTTTTACTATAAATCTGTGAACCTTTATTTTTTTTTTTACCAATTAACAGTAGGGGTGAGCTACGGTCGCGGTGGAGTGCAACATTTAAGAGGTATTATACGTAGCTTTATCTTTTAAAATAAACCACACATTTTAACATGTTTGTTAATGTTAAAACTCACTTTAATATTAGTGTGGGATCCATATAAAATATGTTTGAACCACAGGTTTGCTGAAAGCAGATGAGAGCTGCTTTCCCTCATCCTGTGTCTGGACAGTAAAGAGTACTTTCACTCTTCATTGTTCACTTAAGTAAACGGTGGAGACACTCTTCACTGTTCCGGCCGGATCGGATCCGGTTCAAAACTCAATGCATTGAACCATGTCCGATCCAATTAAAAAAAATTAATTTTTATTTTTAATTGTGTTTTATTCGAAAAATTAGAAGGAGATCGTTTGATAACATAACATTTGCAGAATTTGATCGCAATCCTAATTTTATTCCCGATGATATTTCACCTGATGTTGTTGCGCGCTTAAGAAACCAAGGAAACTGTAGTCCTTGTCGGATGGATTTCGTACGTGATGAAATTGTAGATAGTTTAATGGAAAAATAAAAAATATTTTATATAAGTATTATTTATTTCATGATGTAATAGCAATAGTTAAATCTACAATATTTAAATTAAAAATCATCAATATATATATTAATTATTTTATAACCTCAATTTGAAAAACATTCTTAACCAAACACATTAAACTACTTTTTGTTCAAACTCAATTTCAACCACAGTTTTAACCAAACATATATAAATGTCAAACCAATATCAATCAAAAGTATTTTTTATAAAATATTTTTTTTCAAACCACAATCACAAAAGTTACCACAATACCAAACACACTGGCCACGATTTGGCTGGCTAAGATATATTTGAGTATCAAAAACTTGGATTTAATGGGATGATCGGTCAGTTTTTTATTTTAAGGTAAACCTCTTCTATTTTATTATTTTCAAATTGATTTTTTTAAAAAAATTAGCACTCTATAAATGTTTTTTTTAATAAAATAACATAATTTTTAAAAAATTAGTAAAATAACACAGTTTGTATATGCTATTATTGAATAATGCAACATTCAAACTTGTCATGATTCAAAAATCTGAAATGTAAAAGAAATTGTGAAATAGACGAATACAAATTATGATTAGAAAAAAAAAGAGAGAAAAAAGAGATCTTAAAAATATAACAAAGCTTTAATTAAAACACTATCAATATCTTTGAAAAAATATTGACGAGACGAATCTAACAATACTAACAAAGATTATCACCAATAACTAAAGTGAGCTACTCATTATTTTTAGGCGACAAATATATGACCAACTCCAGTAGCTGTTGGTAGGTTTTTTAATATCGTTAAAATCATCTCGTCAAGTTTTTTTTTATGTCTATAAAGTCACCATCTTTCTTTTCTCTCTCCTTATATCATACCCATTTAAGATTTTTTTTTTTACATGTTGCTATTTCCATCAAAGACAATTTAACATTTAGTATTTTCTAATAGCAACACTTAGTAAACTTTGCTATTTTTTATTTATTAAAAAAACTGTTATTTTATCATTTTTTTTAATGTTGTTAACAAGTACAGATACCCTTTCAAATTCTAAGAATTATCTTAGCTTCAACCCTAAAACGTTTATTCATGTTGTTGTGGTGGTAGATGGAACAGGGAAAAACTGCAAGGACATCGTTTCCCACCCGTCCTCCATCTTTCCATGGATTTGTGTGGCCAGAACGATACTGACAACCTGCCTACACTTCGAATTCAAGGCAGGACACGTCGTTTTTACTAGATGCTTTAACATTTTGCTCCAGAATCTTTTAATTGACTACTCAAAACAAAATCAACTATAAAACTGTGGTAGACATGAATTGTTTATAGAAAAATTAAAAAAAGAGGAGAGATTCGGATTTCCTTGTTCACAGAATGTGTATTCCCTCTTTGTTGTTGAACCATCCCAGCTTTCACATCTCCGGTGACGGTACATGTTTAAGATTGTGTAAGAAAGATACAGAGTCCAGAAAAAGGAAGAGCTAGCTAAGAATTTGCTCCATTGAAATCTCATCGGCGCAACGCATAAATAGACGCAACCAATCAGCCTAAACAACTTGTCCGCAGACCATCTCTGCTGATTTACTCCCACACCTTTTCTCCTAAACTTGAAGGATCTCTCTCGTATTCATGGCAGGCATGAGCTCATCCCATCTCCTTGACCTTCAAATATCCTTGTACATTCTGCAACACCTTCATCACACAGCATATGAATTCAGAACAGCTAATCAATTTCATGAATAAAGCATCGGCACATGTTTGGGCTAAACTTTGTTCTTTCATCAACATCAGTGTAAAAGGAATATATAAAATACTATGCCGATATTATATATGCAATATAATACCTATAGATATATAGCATAAAAAGAAGCAATAATATTATTTTAAATTTATTATTTGATAATAAATAATATTAAACATTAGTATAATAGGATCTTACATTAACAAATTATACTTATAAGAACCCTTGTTGTATATTGCCTTGTCAATAACCCCACTCGTCAGTTTTGGATTCGTGACAGCACGAATTGCTACAGTTATTGAATATAGCCTAACCACTTCTTTTTGTGAAGAACAGCAGCAAATCTTGAGGTGTCGTATCACACTTTGATGAAGAGATAAGCCTCCTGATAAGCATTCTCGAGAGAATTTACATGACAATCACAAAATGACAAGGGGAAAAGGCCCTTCTTGATCTTGACTCTCAATTAGTTGAGATATGAAAGTGAGAATATGTATTCTGTGATTCAACTGGATCTCAATCATCAAACTTAGAAATGAATTGCAGAGGCTAAAATAAATAGAAAAGAACTCCCCAATCAACAGAATCAAATGACATTATTATATTGATACCGTCAATCTTGGTGCCTAAAACAGGTTAATAGGCAGAGAGTTCATCATCTCAAATGCCATTATTAATTTGATATCGTCAATCTTAGAACCTAAAACAAGCAATAGGCAAAGATTTCGTCAATTTATAGAGGTTGTTTTCTTTTAAAATTGACAAAATCAGTCCCAAAAAGCAACCCCTTGGAAGCGCACCGGGACAATTTCAAAGTTTCTTCTGGATACGCCAGTATTTATCTGAAAAAATCAACAGCAACAATAAATTATTTACCACTTTTATTATAGAGGAGAGATGTAAGAGAATCTGATTACAGAGCACTAACATATGCACAGAAGAACCTAGAGTATGACCTAGTGCCAAAACATGTCACCATATAAAGTCGAAAGAAAACAATAGATTCTACTTCCTCAAGGTGGGAAAATTGGGTATTGCAATAACTTACATGAGGTATAGCAGCCTAATTGTTTTGAAGATGGACAACCACATCACTGCTGAACGGAAAATGAGAATTTCGCTTGAAGTTCCCATTTTGAGAATCTCCTCATGGAAACACGGTATAATCTTGACATTTGATACCTGAACCATATCCATGCTTACCGTGAATGGATACACTGGAATCTTCCATTGACCATTTTTCCTGAGAACTTGAACTGCACTTGATGTGGAGTTTTTGGGAAAAAACCCCTTGATAACAATGTTATAACCTCTTAATCAATGGACATTGTAAGGGTGAAATAGGAGTCAATGCTTTGTCATGCATTTCTGCAAAGAGAGTTATTGACTCATGGACCACTTACTCTTACAATGGCCATTGTTCAAGATGTTATGACTATGAAGATCAAATGCATAACATTTTCCAACCACTGTATCTTAACTCTTTTCTATGCTCATTCGCTTCTCTTTGCAAACAATATCCATCCATCATAACATTGTAAATTTAAACATTGACATTAGCATTCAGAGCTCATACAGAATGGTTAAATGCCAAAACAGAAAAAGCAAAATCAAATGCCAAGGGGGAAGGGCACGGGCAGTTAATGAAGATGTTTACAAGTATACGCATTGTGCACGATTCCTAGCAATTACATTTATTTTCACAAAGAATATGCAGATAAATACTGTTCCTTCCTCACAATCAACCCTAATAACCCCCCAAATTTCACCATTAATGATCCAGGATTCATACGAATCATCGGATAAAATGAAATTATGGTCCCATCAAAACTGTTGTAACTGGTTTTACCACCAAATCATTTTTTTCCTAGCAAGGAATATTTAAGCCTCATGCTAAAAGCAGAAGTAGTGTAAATTTAGGTACTACAAGATTCAATTAGAGAAACAAAAAAGTTAGCAATACCCAGTTGTTGTCGAAGGTGAAAAGCGGCTGCAGGAGCCCTAAAGGCGGCTCTCTTGTTCCCTCGTTGTTCCTTCACAGATCAATAAAATGGGCTGCAACTTGTGTGTCTGGTTTTTATACTGGAAATAAGATGCCCTCCTCACGGCCCATGAGTTCATGACGAAAGAATAGAACCCTAAGAAGCCCAAAAAGGCTATCAAGGTCACCAGCGCGCCAGATCATACTTTTTTTTAAAAAAAATTAATCAGTACTACAAGTATATATGTTATTTCATTTGGGTCCTAGCAAAGAAATACACTCAGATTTTTAACCTTATATATATTACACTCATATTTTATTTTTTGTATTTGTATATTTTCTTCACATGGTACACTTGTCATTTACATTTTCTCGATGCTAATTGTTTGATGTATTTTGATTATTTTTAGATTTTGTAATTTTTTTTAAAACAATTATTGGCTTATTTCATTTTTATTATTTTTTTAGAAATAAGAGAGTGTTTATGGTGCTCAGAATGGTGTTTAAGGAATCGAGTTTATGCATTTAGGGTGTTTTGCATAGTTGTGGACAAACTGCATTTTTTTAGAATGTTAAGGCTGATTTATTTTTATATTTCAAAAACACTTTTGAAAAAATATATATTTTATTTTATTTTTTAATTATTTCAAATTAAGTTTTTTTTATGTTTTCAGATTATTTTAATGTTCTAATATCAAAAGTTATTTTGATAAATTTTAAAATAAAAAATATTTTTAAAAATAATTACTATTACACTTTTAAATAAATACTATATTTCAGAAGATGGTAGGAATAATAAAAAATTAAAAAAAAAACACTACTTCGAATACTGAGACAACACAACCTTCAAACATTTAGACAAGTGATCCTAAGGTTCTACATCCAAGCCATAGAGAATGCTTTGCAACCTCTTTAAAACAGCATCATATGAGCTCAGTGACATAAGCATACGATGCTATAGAGCATATGCTAGTAGTTAAAAAAATTATCCACTCGAAACATGAAATATGTGCTGGCTACTATCTGATACAAATGTCATCTTTCATTCTTCTTGGGAGCTTAAAAGTTAACTACTCATTTTTGCCTCATACACAATAGACATGGCAATTCAAAGAAATGCCTAAAAAGGTGTGATGGCAGAAGAACAATTCAGGAGAAGGCCGGTGAATATGGAAGAAGAGGTTCGCTTTTTCGTGCAATCCTCAGCCGCTTGACGCTTTCTACAAACTCCCTGTCAAGATTTTTAAGAAAGAGGGACTCGCTAAACAAATGTGTCTTGTATAAGGTAGAGAAAAAACATGCATAGATAAGAACAGTGGATTAAGAACTTACTTCCAAGGAACATCACCAACGGTTCTCCAATTCTCCTCTCTGTCCTTATAGAACAGGCAGAATTCAGAACCTGCTTGGAACAGCCTTAACCCAGATGCAGATTGTCTTCCTGGAACAACGAAGCTTAATCATGTTATCTTTGATTGTGAAAGAGAGGGGGGGAGAATGGGTTCGAACGTGTTTTTTGGTACCTACCAAACATGTCTTCGAGCTGAAGTGCGAGGCTTGAGTAACCACCATGATCTAGTATGCATATTTTCCTGCCAACAATCACCCCATCCATGTTTACCTTCACATAAGCCCACCTGTCTTTGCTCTGAACTCCCTCTGCCTCCTCGTCACAATCTTGTGGGGTAAATCTAATGTAGCTTGAAGTGGAGTGTTTTAGTGGTGAGTTTGCCCGAGGCCAGTCCATCAGGTCACCATATCCCTCCAGGCCTACCACTGATATATGTACAAGAAACTCCAGTTAGAAAATTCAGATTGTAGCTATCAAAAACAGCAGAGAAAATGTTCTGCCTTTTGAGGCTCAAGCTTCAATGAAAATGAAATTCATTTAGATAAGCAGAGGCGTTCTACATCATCCCAATTTATAATTGACAAACTACAACAATTGCTAATCAGATCTTGTCACTATGAAGTGGAGGCATAACTATCCAGAATCATTTAGTATTACTGATTCTATCAAAAAGGGTGTCCATAGTAATGAATAGCTCTTTCTGCTATAAAATAATTTTTGTGTTCACAGCAAGATTTGTGCTAGCGCAGAATTTTCATCAATTCCATGGTGTTTCGTCGATTATTTCATGATTTTGTCAACATCCTTTCTCCACAAATGCTACTTGTAAAGCAAAGCATGTCACTGTCACGCTAACTTCATGAAAGAGTTCTTTTACCTGGTGACTGCTGCAAAAGTTAAACAAAAATTAAAGAAAGGAACAAGGGGCATACGATGTCCAGATGGATGATAAGCCTCAGGCTTCAAAGTTCTGAGACTGAGACCCAGATCAATAATACCATCATCTTCCCTAGGCTGATAGTAAGTAGAGTGAAGAGCTGGAGGGTTTAGAAGGAAGCCTGATGCATTAGAATCCATCGGCTTAATATTGCAGGATTAATGAGTGGAATGAATGCTGGTAGTCAAAACTTAAAATTGTGTTGATTTGCACCAGGTAGGAGAACCCATTTATACATTGAATTCTGCAATGACAATTGAAAGTAGAACGGGGCTCCAGCCAAGTAGACAAGCAAGTTTTCTCCCATTATTAATCATTGAGTGGTGCTTATCTTCTTGTGTTACTCTGATACTACCAACATGCAAGTACACAAGGAAGTTGCTAAAAAACAGAAAAACAAGGGATGGCCTTTGTGATTGTAACAAAAGTTGGTTTGGATTCTGCAACCCGACATTACAACAAGGGTTCTGCTTTTCAGGTTGGAAATCCAACGGTGAGCAACCAGTCAGTGAATGCTCAGGATTGAACTGCTGGGTCCAACACACAAATATGAAATTATGTCGTGTGTTTCTTTCTCTTAAATTTATTACAACTTTCTTAAAAAAAATGGAAAATGTACTGTTAATAAGCAATATTTTGAGTTTTCGACAGCTATCAGCATACAATGCCTTTGTGCACATTGTTCCAGGAGTAGTGGTTGCAATAATGGAAATCGTCACTTCATTATTTTTCCCGTGCCTGTATGGAAAGAAAAGTAGCGTCTCGTGTTCAGGGAAAAAATAATCCTGTAGAGATGTAGTTTTGGCTTGAGTTTCCGTTCTTGCTTTTAATTTTTTTTAGTTGGGCAGTCTCTCTCAGATGACAGTACAACTACTCTTTAGGGGGGGCAGCGATCCCATCGTCACCCCTGATCCCACTCTGCCTTGCCCTTGCAGAACATCGCTGTGTGGATGAAACCTGCTTGCCAGCATAGGATTCTTCTTAACTAGACTGGAAAAAAGGGATTGTCGTTGAATTAGAAGGATCCCATAACCACTTTGTTCTTCGGAATACAAAGGATCTTGATTATTAATTCCTCTTCCTATTAGCAAAATTTGAGGTCTGATTCCTACTCAGGACTGTAAATGAGCCATGTTTAAGTTGACGAGAAGGATGCTCACGGTTCATAAATCAGGAATCTGAATGCACTAGTCTTGTTGGGTCTTCCAACTTTTTGGTCAAACCACAATTAGTCTTGGAACCAAAAAAAAGAAAAATACTCACCTGAATATAGAAATTAGTTCCAATGCTAAGTGGTCCGACAACAATTAAGATGGTTGTTAAAATATATTTTTTACGCAATATACAAAAATAATAATGTAAACTTGAATTATAAAAATTAAATTGTAAATTTTTTCAATTAATTATATATTAACAACTCTTAAGTAGGAAACAACAATATAATACAATTAAAACAAAAGTAAAATAAACAATATAAAAATTCAAACACTTTAAAATATATAATTTAAATAAAAATTCATATATAATTTAAATAATTTAAAATTTTCACTGAATAAAAATTAACAATCCTAAAAGAAATCCATATACTTTTGGCACTAAAATCGTGCAAAATATTAAGTTTCAAGTTTCATCACTATTTTAATTTATTAGCATTTGGACCCACAAAAATAATGGTCCCATTAGAGAGAGAGAGAGAGAGAGAGAGAGAGCGTTGAAATTGATTTACTTTCACCGTATCCTCAAGAAATCCATATCACTATGTAGTACTAACTTATTTTCACTTTCTTCAAGAGATTCGTCCATGAATGCTGAATGGGTAGCTTTGCTTTTGATTCAGAAATTCCAAGCTCTTCTTCTAGATGGAGAAGCAACTGTTACCAATCCCAACTTGAGAAATCAAGTTCAGGAAGCAACTAACAATCTCAATTTACTTCACCAATCTTTAAAAGTTTCAAGAAACAAAGAGCAGGCAAAGAGGCTTCTACATGCATTTTACTCTGCAGAAGATGCCGCCGATACCTTCCTTGTAAGAACCCTACTCTTGCAAAGGCAGAAACTGAGGGGTTACAATGAGACCATATGTCAACCCCTTAGAGGCTTTAAAGACTTCTGGATCCAATTTCTGGTTACTTTTCAAATCAAGAAATCCATGTCTCTCATAGAAGATGGAACTATCCAGAATCCAAGGAATGAGGGAACAAGAAGAGTAAGTTCTTCTTATTTAGAAGCAGGTAAAGATGTTGTTGATCTTGGTGATCAAGCGAAGGATTTGGAAGAGCACCTAATCTGCACGAACGAAAAGATTCAAGCTGCTACTCAAGAAATTTTTATAATCTCGTAAACTCCGATGCAAAATCATGAATTTAATTGAGTTTACCTATATTGTACAAATCAAATCTGATTTTACTTAGATTTTAATTTTTTAATTTTAATTTATATATTAAATATATGTCAACTCGTAAAACTATACGAATCAACTCATAATTCTAATGATAATGATCTTTACCATCAAACAAAAGGAACATTTAGAATTGATATCTTTATTTTATTTTATTTTTGCTTTCAATCAAATCGTTGGATAATTTTTTCTTTCAATTCCATTCAGAGGTTAATATAATTATCCTAGAAGTCAAGTGATTGTCGGTGTATACATGCGTAAATTAACACAAAAACGAAGAAATGAAATAAAATGCTTTGTTCTTTTTAATCTGAGATTTAATTTCTTAAAACAAAACGATAATGTTATTTCAAATCCAAATATTTTATAAGGACCCGCTAGGCACAATTTTCACACACTTGTGTGTGTAAGACAAGGAAAAATTTCAGCTTCACACAGGTGAAAAGAAACCAGCCACGAAGAAATGAAATAAAATGCGCTGTTCTTTTTAATTAATCTGGCATTTAATTTCTTTGAACAAACAAATTTTCTGATGATGTGTTCAAAAATCTATAAATCATATGTAGAACCCTAGAAAATTAACACGAGAACTTGATTTGAAAAAAGAAAAAACAGATATTGAGAATTATTCTTGAACCAAGATTTGAGCAGATCACTCGAGCTTCGTTCTTAAGTTCCATAAAAGTTGACTGGTAAAAGAATATTATAAAGAAATCAATCTGCTTGCAATTCATTTCTGGAACATGAAAAGCATCATTTCTGGAACATGATAAGCATCATTTCTGAAACATGATATGCATATTTAATATTATAATTAATATTGTAGTAGTTGTTTTTTAAATTGTTTTTTATTTAGAAATATATTAAAATAATATTTTTTATTTTTTATTTTTTATTTTATTTTTAATATCAAGATTTAAAATTATAAAATAATAATTTGAAATAAAATAATAAAAAATTAATTTTTTTAAAAAACATTTAAACGCAAAATCCAACTGAATAGCTTCCAAGCATTGAGTTTGAGGCCCTCTTTATTTGCCTGAAACACGTTTCAATTTTCCAATATTCGAAAAAAATTGAAAAAAAAAGCGAAAATAAAACAAAATAATATCGGTTTTGTTACAGGACAAGGAGGAAACGAAAGAAATGCATGTCTGATGTCTCGGTAAATAATAAGATATCTCGTCATCCCAGCTGAACTTGATCTACAAGAATTCTTTTTCATTATATCATTTGACCATGAACTACACGAAATTGAATGAATGGAGAAAAATGAGCATACTTTTAACCGAATCTTTCCTGACCTTAATTTCCCTATTATAAAACAGGATCAAAAGTCGTATAAACTTCATTTCTTCCCGGTGTTTAACTTACCAACTCCGGCAATCTTCACCGCTGGAAAGCTTCACCAAAGATATGAACGTGTGCTTGGCATTTGACTTAAAGCTGGACAGTGTTTAAATCCAAGAGGGGTATTTCAAGCCTGCAGGAAAATAGTGTCTGCTGCTACTGCAACGAATGCCATGGGTAATGAAGTTTCATTTGCTGGATACTCATGTCAGGTCATATCGGCTAAGAAATTCAATTATGCAAGGATAAACTTGCTCCACTGCCTGTACGGATTAAAAGGCATGTTACAACACATAGCACTGAAAAGAAACTATCAAACAAGATGTTACGCATTGCTGCAGTTATGAACCACTTACCAGTCTCCCTCCCACCAAATCATAATGTGCATAATGAGGACCTCCAGGTTCTCCAAACACTTTGTAGGTGGCCAAATGCTCAGGGATGAGCTTAACAGTTTCTAATGCATTCAAATCATTATGAGAAAGAAGAAAACGATTGGCATGAATGGAAGACATCTAAGCAAGTTACTGTAGTTTACACACCTTCAACAGCTACTGGTGGGCATATCAGATCTCGGTCTCCTGCTATGGCTAATACAGGTACTTTGTTCTTATGCAGATGATCCTGGTAGAAAAATTTACCACTCCTGTCACACAACCCACCATTTCGAAAAGCTGTTGCAAGCTGTAAAATAAGTTTTGCGGGTATGGTACCTGCCAGTAAAAATCAAAACATATATTTACAAAATAGTACAATAGTGATGATAAAAAGAGGGAAACTGACTTAAGATTATCAAATAACAGTTTGAGATTAACAATGGAAAGTCATCCATCCCATTTACAAGTGTGTATGGGGGTGAGTTGAGGGTGGCGAACAAAGTCTGTACAAATCAAGTTATTAAACCACCGGCAGTAACCGCATGCCAGTGCTTGTGAGACAAGCTTAAAATTATAGCCTGTATGGAGACAGATATTGTTTTGACGATCAAATGCATTTGAATAATGGAAAAAAGAAAAGGAAAGAGAAAAGATGGGTGTGTTAAGTCAACAATCGATCATTGTCAAAATTGTTTCTTCAATGACAATCCCTTAGATTCATCAATGCCAGTTTTCCCTTTTACCCCCCTCCTTGGAAAAGCATATCTCCCAGGTCAACTGCATTAAATTGATACTTCTTTTTCCCTCAAAATCATTTTGAGGCACGTCAATGGTGTCTTGAACAACATCCCACTCTTCGTAGGGCCATGTGTGTTGTGTGTATGTTTTAAACACGGTTCATGAGATTTTCCTCATAAAAACAATATTGCTAAACTTTCCTCTTTCCTTAGAATCCCTGCCCGGTCTCATTACTTAATAGACGGATGTTTTCACTGTTGAACAGATCCCTTCAACTAACCCACTCATTTTCCCATAGTTCTATACTCATCAGTCAACATCAATACCGGGACCTTCTCCATTTATATCTGGGCCTGAGAACAGTTGTGTAATTATGGGACATTTCAACGTGGCATGAATGAGTCAGGATTGCATCTATGTCCTGTATGCATAAAATATAAATTTGATTTTCCTCTGAGTCCATATCCCTAATACACTTTTACACTCTCATTTTCATCAATGTATAGCGCCAGTGGAAATATTTATTGATTTCCAACAATTCCATACTAAATCAGTGGTTACTGTTCTCTCTGTCCTCAGTCCATCACAATAAAGAGAATTTGTCATCACCTTACATGACAGAAAAAAGCAGGCTCGAATCCCCATTGATTTAACAGTCTAAACAGAGCAAATATGTTCACACACAGAAAGAGACTAAACTGAAATAGAAAAGAACGGTAACATTTTTGCTCGATAGGAAAACTGTACTCACAAAAGTTGTTCAAGACAAGCTTTTCCAACAACTCTGGATGCATCATGTCCTGTGCTGATATCAAATCATTAAGCCAAGATAAGACATAAGGAGGGCGGGTTGAAAGAGGATATGCTGCTGACAGCATTGCTCCCAAAGGAACAACAGGTACATTAAGAGCTTGAGCAGGGTCTGCCTATTTGTCAATAGTCTCATTATTAGTATCTTAAACAAGGGTATTCCTCACAAGAATTCAAAAGTAGACAGCTACATCTGACCTAGATAAACAAAAGGATGATGTGCAGAATTTGTTTTCAACTTACAAGGGGCAAAAGCAATTTGAGTCTCGACTTTGAAGGTGTGTAGTTAAGTGATGAAGCTAGAGTACCAATAGCAGCCAATCCAGAGTCTCTTCCTTCATAACCTTGAATATGATAAACAAGAAATGAATATTATTAGTAAAATTATCACACATTTATTTCTTTTTGTATTCAAATCAGAAAATAAAAGAAAAAAGAAACCAGGAGATGGAAAGAAGACATCGTTTCAATTTTATTCCAAGGTTAGTAAATCTTGCAATAAAGGCTAACCATGTTTTCAACAGATAAACTAATTTAGTACATGTTTAATAGACGCAATCATTATTCAATGAAAGCATGGGAAACATTAAATACATATTTTTGAACAAGTGTGGTTTCAGACACTCTCTAACTCTACCATTCTGCAGACTACAGCCTCGTCTAACAAATGCAGCTAGTCATGGGCAGAACATTCTAAAGTATACATATTAAACATGCAGTGTCGGTAGTTTCACCTTCACATCAACTCCAGAGTTCAACCTTCACATCAACTCCAGAGTTCAAAATACGGGAAAGAGCCGCATTGAGTTCTTTAATTAATCTTATTCTTAAACGGACCCAACATGAGTCTTAAAGTACAGAAAAAAAATTAAATTGCAAATATCACTACCATGCTGCAAGTATCCATAAAGTCATCATGTTCAAATGTAACATGTAATGGTGTAAATTATTTAAACTCAGAAAGCAATCGGGTATTTGTAAGTGCTGCGTGAAGAATCCAGAGGTTGTCATGAGACATTCATCAAGGTTTTTTTCTCTCTTTTCTATTTTTCTTGCATTGTAATATTTCTTTGGTGACTTAATGCAGCTAAAGCTGGCGACAAACAGACTTAGGCTTCATAAAAGTCAATGATCATCTCCACACAAGCTAGCATTCAATTGTTAAAGATTTAGAAACAAGATTAAATGTCTACTAGAAAAGGAAAAGACACTCAAAATATAGATCATGAGAAATAAAAGATAATGCTACAGACAGAGGAATGCACCATCTCTACAATATTCTAATCCATTTGATCTGCTACCTCCAGGGTGGAAGATTTTAGGAGACACTTGAGAAAGCTTCATGTTTTTTCATCTTAAAATTCCTACTACTACATCCAGTTGGCAAGTTACAAAGAACTTGGATACTCAAAGATGATCACCTGTCCCACTGAACTTAGTCTTGCTTTCATTTAAAACTTGGACTGGCCTAGTATTTGGGTTATAGGTACTCCTTGTACTTCTCTAATTCCTTGGATACGAGAGAGAATCTCAGGCCCTTCACCAGAAATACTCAATCATGGTTTAAACTTCAAACAAAGATTCTAGCCAGAAGTCTGGTCCAAATTTTTTAACATTTGTAAATGCTAGATGCACATTTGAGGCTTTAGATGAGCAGAAATTTTTTTTATTGATTGGAAGATATAAAAACTTATAAACTTAATTGTGAAGGGAAAATGACTAAACCCAGAGTCCAACATATTATGGGACTTGCATGAGCAACTATAAAGAATATTTTAATGTGTTGGATAAGCAAGTCTACTAAACCCAGTAACACGGAAACATGCGTGCTATGTCCCTTATAAACAGAAGAGTTTGCAGTTACATGACACGCAGTGAGTGATGGTATCTTACTGCATCGTGACAGCATTGCATAGAGCAAGATACCTCCCATGGAGTGTCCAATAGCAAGTAATTTACCATCCTTTGGCTTGGTTTGGGCCCTTATATACTCCATCTACATGGATAAAGGTAAAGCTTATTAACGCAAGAGGAATCACCAAGAATTGTTTATAACCAAATTTCAATGATCATGGTAAAAACAATTATAATCAAAAGGCTAACTGCAAAGACAGAATGCTGCATAGAGTCTCAGCAAGATAAAATGTCACCTCACCGCAGCAGGAACATCCTCTTCCAGGTAATTATCGAAGTCCCAGTCATACTTCACAATCAAGTCAAGTTGTTTCTGGAAATCTTCTATGGTTGATGAAAGACGCTCTTGCAAGTCAAACAACTGCGGAGAAACAGATTTTTGACCTTCCTCGATAACATTAACCAGCCCTTGACTCAGATCCCTGAATTGACCAGCAATAGCTGAGTTTTGTCTTGCTTCTAACAAGCTCAAAAGCTTTCCCCTTATCTCGTTCATGCGTTCAGATAATTGAGAATCTTCTAAGATTTTTGCTATCTGATCGACTAGCTTTGCAAACATAATCTTCGATTGACTTTCACTGAGAAAGCCAGAAAGTCTCTCAGACAAACGCATGAAGACTTCTGTCAACTTTGTCACTAGTTTTGATTCATCCCACACAGTTACAATCCCTGCCAGATGTGGGTCCTCTTCAACAAAAGAAACCCTAGAATCTGACACGGGACTGGGAACCTTACTTGGTTGCTGGTCTGTAGACAAAGATCCATTTGCCATACTCTTAGTTACAGCCTCCATCTGCTCAGAGACTTCATGGGCAGCCTGCTGAACAACTTTGGGAGTTGATCCCTGTACGCTCAAACCAGCACCCCGAACCTCAAGAATCCACGTCTCAAATCCCTGGCCAGACATGTACCGTGCAAAGGAAGACTGCAACCATGAAACGAACGCAAGAGGATAAAGTGTTGCACGGTCGGAAAATACAAAACATGCAAACGAGTAGAATTAATTTTAAGATCCCCCCCTATAAAGAACAGAACAAAATAATAATTCAGCGTTTGTTGGAACAGCAAACCCCTGAATTTTAAATCAAGCTCAGAAGGTAAAACCTGATTCACTGTGTCAAGCGATTTGAAGCAGTTAGAATTTGAATAGGAGATAGTCGGAAAGGTCAATCGTAACTAGAAACGTCCCAACATTTATTTCGCATTGAAAGCAGCATATACTACAATCAAAAGTATGCTGCTCCGTGCTTTACTAGATAATGTTTTGCATAAAAAAATTAACTACTGCAATGAAATCACATTTATCTTGCTTGAAATGGAATTAAACATGACTTGCAAAGAAGAGTGTTACCCCAGGTGAGAGATCGTAACCAATGGCATTAGTCCCGAGTCCAGACAATAGCAACAGCGGATGATTCCTTGGAGGCGCCTGTAATCAAATAAAAAAATGATTCAAAAAGGGAGAAGATTGTAAACGAACTAGAGCATGAAATGTAGACTAAGAAGGACCGACCTGAGGAGAAGGATGGTAGCGCCAGAGAGCGGGACGCCAGTCGGAGTTGGAGACGGAGACATAGTGGAGCTCATCGGCAGTACAAATCGGAGGCTTCTCTGGAACCTTGACGACAGGTTCAGTTGACTCGGAGGAGAACGTTCTCGCTCGGAACGACGTGGGAGTTGAAATCCTACGGTACGATGATAGTAGTGGTCGTGGAGAAAAAGACCACCGCGCAGAGGAAGCGGTGGCGCGAGAGAGGATGAGATTGGGATTGATGAAGATGAGATTGGCTACGTGTAGGGCGGAACGAATATCTGATTGGATTGTTGTTGCCATTTTCTTTTTCTTCTGTATCTTGTTTCGTGTTTCTTCTATGTCTTTTGATTTTTAATTAGAAAAGTTGTTGGAGTTGATTGTGTGTTTTTATGGCCGGTCTCGGATGTTGACTTGCTTTCGCTTTTGCTTTTGGTAGATTTTAATTGCGGTGTTAATTGTGTTTTTAAAATATTTTTTATTTAAAAATATATTAAAATATTATTTTTAATATTAACATATGATTTAAAATATATAAAAAGAATTTAAAATTTTTAAAAAAAATTTAAAAAAAACAA
>Ga0307517_10007143_pt1 | contig 16372 bp, 30 predicted proteins | sample 23_EM_MG_FD_194515 | JGI IMG/M metagenome (GOLD analysis project Ga0307517, IMG submission 194515) | Populus trichocarpa ectomycorrhiza microbial communities from riparian zone in the Pacific Northwest, United States - 23_EM | ecosystem: Host-associated > Plants > Roots > Unclassified | place... | reverse complement strand
GGCGGACGGCCGGACGCACCGGCCGCGCGGCTGCTGCTGCCCGCCGGGGCGCCCGAGACCGAATGGCACGCCGCGCGCCGGTCCGGCATCGGCGGCTCGGACGTCGCCGCGATCCTCGGACTCGACAAGTACCGGGGCCCGCGCCACGTCTACGAGGCCAAGCACGGCCGCGAGGACAACGCCACCAGCGAGGCCGCCGAGATCGGCACGGAGATCGAGGACTTCGTCGCCGGGCTCTTCTCCAAGCGGTCCGGGGTGCCGATCGCCGTGCCGCCCGGGACGCTGACGAACCTGGAAAACCCGTGGATGCTCGCCAACGTCGACCGGTACGCGCTATGGGACGAGGCGACCGGCGCGGTCGCCGGTCCACTGGAGTGCAAGAACCGCAGCGAATACCAGCTCGACGACTGGGAGGACGGCGTCCCGGACGCTCCGGCGCTCCAAACCCACTGGTACATGGCCGTGGGCGGCTGGGAAGTGGCGTACGTCGCCGCCCTCGTCGGGGGCAACAAACTCCGCTGGCACCGGCTGGAGAGGAGATGATCGGCTACCTCGTCGAGCACTGCGCCCAGTGGTGGCAGCGCCACATCGTCGAGGGGTTCCCGCCCGAGGCGGACGGGCTCCAGGCGACCAAGGACCTGCTCGGCAAGCTGTGGTCCGTCAAGACCGAAGAGGTCGCCGAGGTCCCGCTAGACCGGGCCCGGTCGCTCCGTCAGCAGCGCGCCGAGTTGCAGGCAGAGGCGAAGCGGATCGACACGGACCTGACGGCCGTCGAGAACGCGATGCGACTGCTCACCGGCGAGGCCGAGTTCGCGCGGGTCGGCAACAAGAACGCGTGGTCGTGGAAGCAGAACGGCAACTTCGCGCCGAAGCGGTTCCGCGACGAGAACCCCGAGCTGGCGGAGAAGTACACGCGGATGGTCGAGGCCATCGACACCGAGCGACTCGCCGCCGACCACCCCCTGACCTACGCCTCATACCGCGCCCGGGTGCTGCGTGTGCCCGCGAAGGAGCTGTGACCCATGTCGATGACCCTCAAGGACCGCGTACGCAACGCCACCGCCCCCGCCGCTGACCCGGCCGCCCCCGGAACCGCCGCGCCCGTACAGGGCGAGCAGGCCGCGGACGGCGGGACGGTGGCGCCGGACGAGACGGCGATCGAGGCCGCCGACGCGGTGATGCAGTGGCTGAACCGGTACGACGGCCATTTCACCGAGGCGCTCCCCGCGCACGTCGACCGCGCGGCGTTCTTCGCCGCCGTGCGGGCGGTGCTGCCGTCGCTGGCGCACTGCACCCCTGCCTCCGTCCTGCAAAGCCTCCTGACCTGCGCGCGGTTCGGGCTCGTCCCGGACGGCCGCCACGCGGTGATCACCCGCGACGGCAAGACCGCCGTGTTCATCCCGATGTACGGCGGCTACGTCGACCTGATGTTCCGGTCGGGGCTGGTGGAGTCGGTGCACGTCGGGCTGATCCACGAGGCAGACGAGTGGAGCTTCGAGCCGACCGCGCCGGCGCCGCTCGACTTCACGCACAAGCCCCGGCCCGAGCTGGGGAAGGCGAAGCGGGGCCCGGCGGTCCTGGCGTACTCGTTCTGCTGGCTCAAGGGCGGCGGCCGCTCACAGGTCGCCATCCTGAACCGCGAGGACGCCGAGGCCATCCGCGACGAGTACAGCAAGGCGTACCGGCGGGCCGAGGACGCCGGGCGAAGCGATTCCTACTGGCACACCCACTTCGACCAGATGTGGTCGAAGACGGCGCTGCGGCGGATGGCGAAGCTCGTACCGCTGTCGCCGGACATGGTGGCGCTCACGGCCGCTGACGACGCCGGGGACGCCGGGCAGGCGCAGATCCTTCACGCCCCCCTGACCGAGGGCGAGGCGGCCGTTCTGGTGGCCCGTCAGGACGCTGACGCCGAAGCGGACGCCGTGGACGTTCCCGGCCTCACAGCGTGCGAGGAGGAGCCGGTGAACCTGGTGCTCCGGCGCAAGCGCAACGCCGCTCGGCGCGGCGGCCGTGGGAAGCGCCAGGGCAAGGGGCGCGCGGCGTGAGCGCGGACATCTCCATCCGGGTGGCCCGTTCTGCGGGCCGCCCGGCCTGGGCGGGTGATCGGCCGTGACCATCCTGACGGCTCTGGCCACCGCCGCGCTCGGCACCGTCACCGGTGTCGTCGTCGGCCGCCTTCCCAAGAACCGCGCGGTCATCGGCCTCGCCGCGCCGTCGCCGGCCGAGGCCGACGTCGCCGACTACGCCCACTGTCCGGCCGAGGGCCGGAGAACTCCGCACGCCCTACGCAGCGACGGCTCGCGCCGCTGCTGGTCGTGCCGCCATGAGACAGGAGCAGAGCTGTGAGCGAGACGTTCGGGCCGGAGTTGGTACGGCCGGCGCAGAAGGAATGCCCCGCGTGCGGCTGCTGCTCGGCGCAGCTGTGCGAGCGGGGGCGCGACAGCGTGATGGAGTGCGTCGGGCTTACCCCCACGGTGGATCGCCATGTTGTCCAGGGGTGTCCGTGCTCGGGGGAGATGACCCGGGGCACGGCGGCGTGGCGGGCGGGCCGGATCCGGTCGACGCTGCAGGCGCTCGTGATGCCCCTCGCGCCCGAGGTGGAGCGAGAGCTTCGGGTAGTCGCCTCCGGGCTGGCTGCGGGCAGTGCGTACGGGCTGGCGCCCCAGCTGCTGGCGTGCCGGTACATCGCCGATGGCGGTGAGCGGCCGGTAGTCACCGAGCTGGGCCGGGCGTACCTGGCGGCTCGGGATGAGCCCCGGACTACGACGGCCGTGCACGTCGAGCTGGTCGACGTGAGGGCGCGCACGGCGCGGGTCATCGTCGTCGGCTGGAGCCTGGACGAGGCGGTCACCGTCCTGATGGATCAGCTGACGGCGGCGACCGGTCTGCGGCCGGCGGAGTTGCCGGGGCGGTTCCTGGAGGCTGAGGCGAACTGCGAGACGGCCGCGGCCGACGACGTCGTTCTGTCCGCTGTCCGTATGGCGCCGGCGCTGGTGCAGAGCTGGGGCAGCCCTTGGCAGGGCGGTGGCCAGTGAGCGACCTGGTGCTGTTCGAGGAGGTCCCCGCCGTCGTGGCGGGGGCCTGCCCTCCCGGGCCCGTCGCGCCCGGGTCGTTGCTGACGATCACGGCGTACGGCGACCCGGGCCCGCAGGGCAGTAAGCGGCATGTGGGCGGTGGCCGGATGCTGGAGTCCTCGGCGCTGGTCAAGCCGTGGCGGGATGTCGTGGCGTGGCGGGCGATCGAGGCCCGCGCGAAGCTACGCGGGTGGACTCGGCTGACCGGGCCGGTCGTGCTGTCGCTGGTGTTCACGCTGCCCCGGCCGAAAGACCACTTCGGGACCGGACGGAACGCCGGCGTACTGCGCACGTCGGCCCCGGCCCGGCCCGACGTGCGGCCGGACCTGGACAAGCTCGCGCGGTCGACTCTCGACGCCCTCAAGACGGGCGGGATCTACCGCGATGACGGCCAGGTCGTGGAGTTCTGCAGGCTCGCAAAGTTCTACTCCACCGACCACGGCCAGGTGCTCGACGTCCTCGACGTGCCCGGCTGCGTGATCCGCGTGTGGGCGCTCCCGACGGCGGCCGAGGGGGCGGACTCGTGATCAGCGACGAGGAGATCGCGCGGGCGCTCGACGCCGCCGGCGCATCCGATCTTGGCGTTGCGGCCGACCTCGGCTGTTCCCCGGACACGGTGGCCCGGGTCCGCAAGAAGCTGGGTGTCCCGCCGCTCCGGCGCGGGCGGCCGGTTTCCCTGCGGACGTGGGAGATGGCCTACCGCGACAGGACCGTCGCCGTGGAGGACGGTCATGTGCGCTGGTGCGGCAGGCTCGCCCAGTCCGGCACCCCCATCGTGGTGCTGCGCGGGAAGCAGCAGACGGCTTACCGGATCGCGTTCCGGATGAAACACCGCCGGGAGCCGGACGGCTACGTGACCCCCTCCTGTGACTCCAAGGGGTGCGTGGCGGGCGATCACTTGGAGGACCGGGTGATGCGCCAGGAGCGGCGCCAGGGGGAGGCCCGGTGAGCGTCTCCGAATTCCTCTACCGCGTCGGCGCGGCGGTGGACTCGGTGCTGATCGCGGCCGGGCCCCACGTGGCCCTGTGGGGCCCTGTGGCGGCGGCGCTGATCGCGGTCGTCGGGTGCTGGTGGCTGTGGCCGGTCGGCTACTGCCGACGGCGCCGGCCGATTGTCCGGACACTCGCCGACAGGTGTCAGGACACCGTCCTGGACGCCGGTCCGGACACCGACATCTGCACGTCACTGACCTGCACGGACACGTGTCCGGACATGTCCGAGAGGACCGGTCCGGACACGTTCGGACACGACGGCGAGGGAGATTGATCATGGGCCGTCCCAGCCGCTACCACCCCGACACGTTGGAGCCCCCGAAGCACTGGGGGAGCGACGCGGAGTGCCAGGGCCACCCCACCCCGGATCTGTGGTTCGCCGACCCCGAAACGGACCTGATCGCCGTGATGGAGGCCAAGAGCTACTGCTGGCGTTGCCCCGTCAGGTTGCCGTGTCTCCACGGTGCGCAGGACAGGAGCGAGCCCTTCGGCGTGTGGGGCGGCCTCGACGAGAACGAACGCGAGCAGCTCGCCTCCCTACGGGTCTCCATGCAGCTAGATGTCGGCGGGGGAGGTGGGGCCGCCGATGCCCCAGCGTCAGCAGCCTGACCCACTGCCGACCGAACTCCTGGACTGGGGCCACCCCTCGCACTGGTCCCGCGACCAGCTCCCATGCCGCTACTGCCGCAAGCCGACCAACCTCCGGGACAGCCGGAAGAAGCCCGCGCACAAGGTGTGCGCCGAGGAAGCCATCGCCCGGCAGAACGCCGAGGCCGCCGAGTCGTACCAGAACGAAAGGCAGCAATTCCGTGACCAACTCCCGAATCCGCCTCAAGGGTGACGCCCGGAGCACGATGGCCGCAGACCTCGCCCGCGAATACCGCACCACCCGTGTCGCGATCCGCCCCCTGGCCGCCACCTACGGGCTCTCGTACGGGCTCGTCCGGGCGCTCCTGCTGGAAGAGAAGGTCAAGCTCCGTCCCCGGAACTCCGGCAAGCCCCGGGCCAAGGCGGACACCGTCCGGACATGACGGCCGGACACGGCCCGAAGCCCTCCCTCACCTCCTGCCCCCGTGCGCGCCAGTGCACGGGGGTGCACCCTCCTCCGGAGCGACCTGTGCCGCCTATCCCTCCGCCCCGCCTCGCCCGCCGGCCGCGCGACCGCCACGGCCGGGTCGTGCCCTGGTTCGTCGCCGTGATCGACGGCGTCCCCGACTTCCGCGTGATCCGCCACGACGGCGTACGCGACGCCACCCGGTTCAAAGTCTGCTGGCTGTGCGGCGTCCCCCTCGGCGCGAACCATGCGTTCGTGGTCGGGCCGATGTGTACCGTCACGCGCGTTTCGCCAGAGCCGCCGTCCCATCGCGACTGTGCCGAATACGCCGCCCTGGCCTGCCCGTTCCTCATCACCCCGCACATGCGCCGCCGCGAATCCGGGCTGCCCGAGAACGCGAAGGAGCCGGACGGCGAGATGTGCCGACGCAATCCCGGCGTCGCCGCCGTGTGGGTCACCAAGCGCTGGACCAAACAGCGCGGGCTGTGGCTGTTCGACCTCGGCGAACCGACGGAAGTGACCTGGTACGCCGAGGGACGACTCGCCACCCGCGCCGAGGTCTGCCTCTCCCTCGACTCCGGCATGGAGGTGCTGCGCGCCAAGGCCGACCAGGACGACCGGCCCGAAGCCGCCCGCGCCCTGCTGCAGCAGCAACACGAGCAGGCGCTTGAGTTGCTGCCGGCGCCGGCCGGGCTGACTCACGCGGCCGTGGCCGATCTGGTGTGGGACGCCCTCGGCCGCGCGGTCGAGGGCGACACCGAGGGCGCGGCGGCCGACCTGTTCACCATCGGTATCGAGGTCGACGGGAACATGATGTACGGCGTCTGCTGCGCCATCGCCGAGGCCGGGCACCACATCCTGAAACGCCTCTACGGCGACAGGGCCCCGCGGCCGGGCACCGATGACATGTGGCGCCTGATGGAACTCGAACCCGGCGCGCTGCTCCAGGACCCCGTGCACGCGTTCTCTGTGCGGTTCCTGGCCGCTCACGCCAACGGGGACGGCCCGACCGCCATGGCCCTGTTCAATGCGGCTCTCCGCGCCCCTGATGACCTCTATGTCCGGTCGGTGTGCAGGCTCCTCGCCGACGTCGCCGGCCTGGCTCGCCTCGCCATCGACAAGCAGGCGGGGGAGTCGTGAGCGTTCCGCCGCCGCTGGGCCGCTGCCTGCTCTGCCAGCACCAGCGTCATCTGAGCCCGCATCGCTCCCAGCGGGACGGGCTCCTACGGCTGCTGTGCACGGGGTGCTACTCCTCGGCGACCCTCGCCGAGGAGCGCGGCGACTTCATCGACTGGCAGCAGGCGTTCGACCTGGGCACGGATGACGACCTGGTCGGCTGGCTGGGCGGGGCTCTGTGACGCGGTCAGGATTCGGGGGACTCGGCGCGCTGCCGCTCGACCTCGCGCACCAGGCGCCGCACGTGCTCGCGGGCGTAACCCGTCTCGGCTACGACGTCGCTCTGCCGCATGCCGTCTCGGATGACGTCGGCCATGACGACAGCGAGCGCACTGCGGGCGTCCTCGGCGCGCTTCTCGGCGGCCACCTTGGCGCGCACTGCCTTGCGCAAGACGGCTTGGCTCTCTTCGGGGGCTGGCATGGCTGCATGCTCGCACATTCAGGTGGCCACATGGAAGTGACACGCGCATGTTACGCGCGTGTGGCCACATCGATGTGGCATGATCAAGGCGCGGGAGAGTTCCCGTGGACAGCAGAAAGCCCGACCCCCCGAAATCTTGGCGGACCAAGGGGGCCGGGCTCCGAAAGCCCCCGGCGGTGCCCTGAAAAGCACTGGGCGGTACCGGTGTCTTCTCAGCGTACGGGCAGTGGGCGGGATATTCCAGCCAACATTCCCAACGCACGGGAACAGCGGCACCGCACCGGGGCGGAAAGGACACCCCGAGTGCTGAATGACCAGCGCGCGCGCCACCTGCCGGATGTGGCCCGATGAGCGTTGAAGCAGTGAACTATGTCAGCCGCGTCAAGGTCGGCGACAGTACCGCGAAGTTCGTCCTGACCCGGCTCGCCGACCACGCTGACGAGGAGTACTCGTGCCTCCTGGCCGTCGGCCTGATCGCGGCCGAGGTCGAGAAGAGCGACCGGACCGTACAGCGGGCCCTGGCCCTGCTCCGGGATCTGCGCCTCGTCTCCGACCGGGAAGCGTTCTGGGCGGATGGCTCGCAGACCACCAGCCGCTATGTGCTGCACGGCCCCTGGGACGCCTACGGAGGCACGGGCGTGCCGTTCCTGGAGATCGACCGCGCAACGGTGAAGGCGGGCTCGACGACCAACGGTGTGTCGAAGGCGAAGCGCTTGAAAGTCTTCGCCCGCGACGGCTACCGCTGCCTGGCCTGTGGGACGCCGGAAGCCCTGACCATCGACCACATCAAGCACCGGTCACGCGGTGGTCGGCACAACATCGAGAACCTCCGCACGCTGTGCCGCTCCTGCAACAGCCGTCGTGGCGCGGGCTACCTGCCGGGGGTGGACCTGTGACCGGCATTCGACCTCGCGCGACTCGTCGTGGCGCCCGCCTGGACTGGGTGAAGTTCGACTCCGACCTGGCTCGTGACGGAAGCGTCGACCCGGTCGACAAGGCCCTGTACGCGGCGATCGCCTCGTACGTGGACGCGGACACCAGGGAGTCTCCGGAGATCGGTGACGTCGGTTCTGGCTGGATCGCGGACGATGTTCCGACCCGGAAGCGCCTCGCCGAGTGCATCGGCAGGTCCGTCGACACCGTCGACCGGTCCGCGAAGCGACTTGAGGCGCGCAGGCTCCTGCGGATCCACCGCCAGGCCGACCCGAACAATCCCCGGCTGATGCTCCCGAGCGAGTACGAACTGCTCGATCACGAGCTGTGGGACGAGCGCGCGGCCTCCCGCGCGGCCTCTCGACAGGCCCGGCGGGAGGCCGCAGAAGGGCAGGGATCCAGGTCGGGAGGTAGCCGCACCGGTGCGGCTACCCCTGGCCGCACGGATGCGGGTACCCCTGGCCGCACCGGTGCGGCGGTAAAGAAGGGAGACGTAGAAGAAGAGAAGGAAGGAGAGAAGGAAAAAACGGGGGTGTCGGCCGTAGGCCAAAGTGCGGGTGGTTTCGCGCGTGTGGGCTCGAGCCAGAGCGCGGCACCGAAAGCCGAGAGCACCCCGGGCGGCTCCGCCGCCGACCTCAAGAAGTCCGTCCCCCAGCAGCAGCAGCGCGGCACGGCGAAGGTGGTCCGGCTCACCGCCGCCCGTCCTGTCGCTGGCGAGGAAGCGGTCTGGGCCGTCCTGGACGCACTCGGCATCGCGGGTGCGGGTAACCGCCCCCCGACGCTCCGTAAGGCCGTCAGGCTCCTCCTCGGCCACGACACCGACGGCCGGGGCGGGACGCCGTTCGCGATGTACCCGAGGGCCCCGGAGCACGCCGCCGCCCGGATCAACCGCGGATGGTACGGAGCGCGGTGCCCGGAGCGTGCTGCAGCTGGCTACCAGGGCGCCGACGCGATCCGCCGGCCGGTCGGGTACCTCGCGGAGATCCTCACCGCCCATGACTGCCTGCTGCCCGAGTGCGAGGCCGGGGTTCTGCTGACCACTGGCGCCGAGTGCGCCGAGTGCGAGCAGGCCGCCGCCGGCCGGGCCGTCGCTGCCGCCCGCGCCCGCCTCGAAGCGCAGATCGAGGAGCTCACCGCGGTCGCCCGGGGCGCCGCCACCGGAGCCCCCGAGGACGACGCCGCCGAGCAGCGCCAGTTCCTGACCGTCGTACCGTCCGTCCCCGCTCCTGCCCCGGCCGCGCCCGTGCACCGGGAGGAGCGGCCCGGAGTCGCGCGGTGCGAGGAGTGCGGCGTGCGGCTCCTGCGAGGCGGCGACCGCTGCTCCCTCCACCGAGACCCGGCTGCCAACGCCGGATGAACACCACCCACAACCACCGAGGAGCCCACCGAATGAACGATCAGACCACCCGCGACGAGCAGCCCGCGACCGCCCCGGTCGGCTACGTGTCGCCATTCCAGACTGTTGGCCACGATGGCCCCTGCCACGACTTGAAGACCGGCGGCCGGGTATCGGGCAATCTGGGATTCGCCATCGAGTCGTCCATCCTCAGGTGGGCGGCGACGCGTCTGCGCTCCGAGCAGGATCAGTACGGCCCGGAGCGCAGCCCGGGTATCGCCACCGCCGTCGACCGGCTCGGCGAGTGGGCGGAGGACGCCTCCGTCGGCACACCCGAGGTCGGGTACGGCTGCATCCACATGGAGCGCACCCTGGGCAAGGGGGTCAGGGTCACGGCCGCGCCGCAGCGCTCCAACATCACTCTCGAAGCGCTGCTCGCCGGCCGGTTCAGCCTGAGCGTCCAGGGCGGCGATCAGCTCCTGATCCTGGACCAGGTCCTCTATCAGATCGTGGGCTACAACTCGGTGGCCTGTGCGCTGGAACTGGCGCTGATCGAGGACTACCGGCCCGGCGCCGCACCCCAGTTCGCCGACGTCGACGCCCACAGCAAGCAGGCCACCGACGCGGAAGGCCAGCAGCCGTGACCGACTACAGCGAAGACGTGAAGGCCATCGGCGAGGCCATCGCGCACGGCGTCGCCGGTGACGTGGACGCTGGCCTGGCCCTGATCCAGCCGCTCGTCGACCGCGGCCCCCGCACAACGTGCGCCCTCCTCGGCTCCCTCGCCGAGACGGCCGCGTTCCTCGCCCACCGGGATCAGCCCGGCGTCTGGTTCGGCACTGTCGTGGAGCGCATCGACGACGGGAGCGAGGGCTCCGTCGACTCGCTCCCGCGCCCGCTGCGCTTCGCCGCACAGTTCGTCACCGCCTGGGCCAACGGCGACCGTGACACCGCATACGCCCTCTTCAAGGCCATCGCCGAGGACTCCGACACCCGAGGTCTCAGCGACCTTGCCGACGGCGTCGCCGCGATCTACGGCATGGCCATCGCCACGGCCACCGAGGTCGTGAAGCAGAGGCGGGCCGGTCTCCGGGAGAAGCCGTCGAAGTGACGCCCCGACAAGAGCGCCATCCCGACGCCCCCGCCGCGCCCGACTCCGAGGAGATCACCACCATGAACCAGACTCTGCTGGTCGCCGCGCAAGCAGCCGCCCGGTTCGCTGCTGTCCACATCTCCGAGGGATGCGACCGGTGCCGACCGGGCGCCCGGCTGGCCGAGATGTGCCAGGACGGACAGCGGATGGCGCAGGACGCCGCCACGCTGCTCATCGAGGCCGACCCCGCCGGCGAGAGCGACCCCGAAGACGCCCCTGTTCTCGGACACCCGCACTTCACCCCGGCCCTGCCGTGGGCCGTCGGCATGCACGACGAGGACCTGCGATGTTTCCTCGCCGACGTCCGCGAAGCGACCTGGTACGCCGAGGACCCCCAAACCGCGCTGGAAGCGGTGGAACGGGCCTGCCGGACCTGGCGCGCCATCGGCCGCCGTAAGCCCGCCACCACCCCGGCCCCGGCCGCCGCCGACACCGCAGAAGGTCACGCATGACCGGCCGCGAGGACTTCGGACACCGCCCGGTCTGGATCGACAACGACCATTGCGGGGGCTGCCCGGAGTGCGGCGACCGCGAGGAGCGCGAGGTCTGCGACCGCTGCGTCACCTTCACCTCCGAGCTGTGCCAGGAGTGGGTGCCCGACCCCAACCATCCGGACGGAGAACGCCCCGTCACCACCTGGTGCCGACGCCGGCACCCCGTGACGTGGCCGTGCACGACCGCGCGCCTCCTCGACCTCGTCGACCCCGACGAGCACCCCCGTTAACCACCCGGTTCACCGCGCGGTCGCCCGCCCCGATCGGGGCGACCGCACGACCAGCAGACCACCAGCAAAGGCAGCCCCGTGAAAGACGCAAAGCCCGCCCGCAGAGGCGACCAACTCAACGACCGTGAAAAGCAAGTCCTGGCGGGCATGGCCCGCGGCCTGTCCAACCGGCACATCGGCCAAGAACTGAACCTCGCCGCCAGCACCATCAAGAGCCACAGTCGGCGCCTGTTCATCAAGATGGGCGTGCACACTCGCGCCGGGGCAGTGGGCGCCGGATTCCGGTGCGGCCTGCTGCAGCCCGGCCCGGCCGACGGGGCGGAGCACCGTTGAACGCCGACCCGACTCCCGACCCTGGCCGGTACCTCGCCCCGGTCTGCGCCGACGACCGGGGAGAGAACCCCCTCGGCTGGAGCACCAGCACCGTGCCGGTAACGGTGACCACGTCGTCCGAGCGGATCGCCACCCTCACCGCGGCCCTGAGCGCCGTACGACGCCAGTGCGCCGACTGGGCCGCCCCCACCAGCGCTGTCACCCGGAGCAGCAAGATGCGGGATCGCGCGGTCGCGAACGCCGCCGGCCTGCTGCTCGAACTCATCGACCACCTCGCCCCCGACCTTGACCAGGAACCCCAACCGGAGCCGGAGACTGAGCACTGCGCCCCCTGCTCTCCGGCCGGCCGCTACTCGGTGACCCGCGACGAGCAGGCCGAGGCACTGCACCGGCTCCGGATCTGGGCCGACGCCCTCGACACCCGGGCCCAGACCTTCGCCGGACACAAGGCCGTCCACCCGCTGGCCGTGAAGATCAGGCGCCTGATCGCTGAGGCCCCATGAACGCCGCCCCCCGCACCGCCGAGCAACTCCCGGTATCGCGCGCCGTTGGCCGCCGCGTGGCCGCCCTGCGCGAACAACGCCGCTGGAGCTTGCGCGAGCTGTCCGGCCGCACCGCTGCCGTCGGCAAGCGCATCCCGTTCGTCTCCCTCGGTCGAATCGAGCAGGCACGCCACACGGCCAAGCCCGTCACGGCCGTGTCCGTCGACGACCTCGTGAGCCTGGCCACCGTGTTCGGGCTCCGCCCGGAGCAGCTGCTCACCGCCCCCGTGTGCTCGGCCTGCCTCGACGCACCGCCAACCGGCTTCACCTGCACCAGCTGTAGCATCACCGCCCCTCCGAGCAGAGAGGCCACCCCATGACCCTGACCGACGCGACCGAGACCGCGCCCCCGCACTCGTCTCCCTCGGCGCTACCGCCGTTTTCGGGCGACGGCTCGCTCTGCCCGAAGTGCCTGTATCCGGACGCCCGGACGTATTACCGGCCGGCAGCTGGCCACGTCCTGGTGCTGCGAGAGTTCAACGGCGTTACGAAGCCATGCGGCCCGCTCCCCGAGCGGCTCCAGCGTGAGTGCTCCCGCTGCGATTTCTCCTGGGACGAAGCACTGGCCACCGACTCGGCCGAGGCCGTCGACACCGACCGGCCCGAGCAGGACGGCAGGGACACCACCGGCTACCCGCGGCAAGACGGAGACTTCGTCATCCTCGGCCCGGAGATCTTCACCGACATCGCCGGAACGGTCATCTGCTGGAAGGGCGAGAACTACGTACGGCAGTCCGACGCCGTCAAGCACGAGCCTGCGCCGTGACGGCCGCCCTGCGGTGGGTGCTGGTGGCAGCCGGTATCGGCATCGTCATCGGCGGCGCCCACGGAATCAGCACCCTTCTCCACTGACCCCCTGGACCCCGGAGCTATGCCCATGACGCTCGCCGTGGATTTTGATGGAGTTGTGCACCGCTACAGCCGCGGGTGGCACGACGGAACGATCTACGACCCGCCCATGCCCGGCGCCCTCGACGGCCTTCGCGCCCTCCTCGCCGACGACGCCGTGTTCATCCACACCACCCGTGAGCCCGAGCAGGTCATGCCCTGGCTGGAGCGGTACGGCTTCGACGTCACGATCGACGAGCGATGCGGGCGATGCTTCGGCACCGGTCAGCCCAACCAGGCCGCGTGCAAGGAATGCAAGGGCAGCGGGCTCCTCGTCTTCTGGAACGTACGGCGCCAGTTGCTCATCACGAACCGGAAGCTGCCCGCTACCTCGTACCTCGACGACCGCGCGCTTCGCTTCGAGAACTGGGACCAGGCCGTGGCCGCACTCGGCGCCCTCGCGAGGGGAGGCCCGGACCGGCTCCTCGAATGCGGGCTCTGCTACGAGGAGGGCGGGCAGGAGGTCCACCCGCACCCGGAATGCCCGATCGGTCTCCAAGGCGTCCACACCTTCGCCGAGCTCCGCGACACCGGCCTGCTGTGGTTCCTCAACCGGCTGGCACTCCACCCGCGCGGCCTGGCCCTGGCGCTGCACTGCAACTCTGCCGGCCGCCCGTACGGGTGGAGCCTGATCCCGAGCGACGACGGCAACCCGTGGACGTTCGACCCCCGTACCGACGCCGACGGCTTCCGCCGGTCCGAGATCACGCTAGCCACCGCACTCCGCACCGCCGGCCCCATCGAGCCGTGCGGCGTATGCGGCGGCGAGGGGTACGCCACCGGCTACCGCAACTACCGGAATCAGTTCGCCTGCTGGCCGTGCGCGGACTGCCAGTGTGGGATCACGCCGTGCGCCCGTACCGGGATCAACGCCCCGCACCCGGACTTCGCCAAGGCGCCGGCGCACGGCCGCCGCAACACCATGCACCTGCTCCCCAACGGGACGCCGGCGCACTCGCACGGTTCGGACACGTCCGGCGGCCCTGTCCGGACACCGTTCATCGGCGAGGACGGCCCGCGCTGCGGACCCCTCCCCACCAGCACGGACACTGTCCGGACACGCCCGGACAAGGACACGGCGGACAGTCAGGACAGTGTCCGGACAGTGCCCGGAACCGATGAGATCCGCGCGGCGCTCGCCCGAGCCTTCGACGTACCCCTCGACCTCCTGCAGCCCGCCCGGTGCACGTGCGGAGAGACCGGGAAACTCCTCGCCCTCGACCCGACCGGCGCCCACTGGCACGCCACCCCGGACAGTCCAGAATTCGAGGTGAACCCCGACCTCGTCATGGTGGACCGCGAGCAGTGGATCTGCCTGCGGGGCGCCGAGGAACGCCTCGCCCTGGCCCGTGCCGCCCTCCTCGCCGACGGGTATTTCACCCCCGATCAGGTCGGCCCCGACCTCGCCCCCCGGATCACCGAATGGCTCGCCCACCACCGCAGCCAGGCCGGGCAGCAGGAGGAGCCGCCGGAGCCCAGCCCGCGACCGAAGCCTGGACCGCCGCGAGCACAGCCGAAGCCGTCAAGGAGCGAACGGTGAAGGCCGCCGCAATCACAACCGTCACGGCCGCGATCACCATTGACGGCGTCCGCTACTCGCACACCGAGGGCGTCAGCACTCAGGCATGGGAGGCCGGCGGCGACCACTTCCGGGAACTGGTCCGCAGCGGAGCCCGTGACCGCCTAGGCCTCCACCTCGCCGAGCAACTCCCCGTCACCCTCACAGAAGCCACAGGCCACCTAGGGAACCGGGAAGACCAACAGTGAACGCCACCTCAGGGCCGGTCGCCATACGTAGCCGGATGGCGACGCGCTGCTACTCTGGCGTCGCGACCTTCGGGAAGCGCGCATAGGCGTGGTGTGTAGATCCGCTACGCCGCCCGGTCGTCGACGTGACCGGTGTTCATCACACAGCAGCCCCCCACCAGCGGATCGGTGGGGGGCTGCTGTACCTATGTCGCGGGTCAGGCGTACGTGGGAAACGTCCTCAGCCGGGTGACCCAAGAAGCGAACAAGCCGGAGGCGTCCAGGAAGTCCACGAACGACAGCTTCGACAGGCGCCACGCGTCGCTGATTGAGAAGCCCGCCTCTGCTGCCTCCTCGCGGACCTGGCGCTGGAGCCGGTACGCCTCCGACTGCACCCGCCCCCTGGCCCGGCTCTCTTCGTCGCGCCGCAATGTCGCTGCGGTAATGGGGTACGACCACCAGCGGGAACCGGCGCGGTTGTGCAAGGGCTCCTCGGCGAGGATCGCATCCAGCTCGGCGGCGTACGCGTACCCGCGCGACTCGTGCCACTCGTCGGTGCGCGAGGCCACGTCCGGCCACCATGGCTTGTCGCGGTGCGCCTTGCAGCGATGGTCCGGGTCGTACGCCGACCCGATGTAGAGCAGGTACCCGTCGGCGTCTCGTAGCCGGTAGACGGCCGCCGCCCCGTCCGGCCTGGCCGGGTGGACGATCGCCCCCTGGGCAACGTCAGTCGGTGCCTGGGTCGTTGTCATCCTTCGCCTTCCGTGGCCGGTCCCGGCCGGAGCCGGAATAGCCGCGCTCGATGTCCTGGACGGTGGAGGCCGACACGCCGATCTCACCCGCGATCTTCCGGTAAGACACCTTCTTCTTTCGCTGGGCCAAGACGTACTCCCGGCGCAGTGCGCTCAGTTCCTTGAGACGAGGCTGTTGCTCCCTGAGTACAGCGCTGATCTGCCGTGCTCGGGCGGCTTCGTCGGTCATGGCCTTGAGGGCATCCAGTGCTTCAAACACTCGCCGCGCCTCCTCCTCGCCATCTGCTGCTTCTTCGGCCATTCGGTTCCTTCTCCGTCATAGCCGCTTGCCCGATCGTATGGGACTCCCATACAGTCGAGCAAGCACACCACGTTGTGCGAACAAGTCGGCCCCCGGTCGGGGCCTAGAGAACGCCGACCGGGGGCTGGTCAAACCCCTGCTAGCACAGGAGCCCGACCCATGAACTGTAGCGATCAGATCACCAGGCGCACCGAGGGCGTCACCGATGGACTCACCGCGGACGCTGGCCGGGTTCTCGCCGCGCTCGCGAACCACTTCGCCGGCACGAACCCGCTGGACGCCCTCGACGACCTCGCGCTGATGATCAGCATCGGCGCCGAGGCACACAAGCAGTGCGGCGGGATGGCCGGTGGCCGGTCCCCGGCGGTGGCGCGGATGGTGCTGGATGCCGCGCCTGAGCGGGCCCCGGGCGTGACGCGCGGTGAGTACGCGTTGCTGCTGCGGGAGTCGGCCGCTGTCTACGGCTGGACCGACGAGGACAACAAGCGGGTCATCCCGATCATCCCGGGTCCGCGTCCGGCGTCCGTGACGGGCCGCGCCTGATGGCCGCGCCGACCGAGGCGGAGCGGGTCGCAGAGCTGCACCGTCAGGCGAACGCCGACTACGGCACCGCAGAGGATCGCCGCGCTCGCGCGGTCGCCGCAGCCGAGCAGTCGTTCACCAGCCGCGGTGCCGGTAACCAGGTCGCGGGCCGGGACGAGAAGAGGCGATCGGCGTGAGGATCCCCAACCCGCTGCGCCGGGACCGCGCCGCCCAGGTCGACGCCGACGACGACAACCCGCGGTTCCTGAACGCCGACGTCGTCCCGGCCGCCGACACCCGCAAGCGGGCCCGGAGCCACAAGCGCAGCGGTGCCGACAAGGCCGCCGCTGGCAGCGAGGCATGGGAAAAGCGGGACCGCGAGCGGTACCGCTAACCTCCCCGCCCCTCTGTACGCCGGTCCT
>Ga0307517_10007142_pt1 | contig 16372 bp, 14 predicted proteins | sample 23_EM_MG_FD_194515 | JGI IMG/M metagenome (GOLD analysis project Ga0307517, IMG submission 194515) | Populus trichocarpa ectomycorrhiza microbial communities from riparian zone in the Pacific Northwest, United States - 23_EM | ecosystem: Host-associated > Plants > Roots > Unclassified | place... | reverse complement strand
TAATCTCAACTCGTTAAAAAAATTCATTCAAATAATTATATTTTTTTTTAAAAATTTTTTTTTTTTTTTTTAATTTCATCATTCAACACTTGATTTATTTGAGATTATACTTCATAGCTTACCATGGTTTGCTTTTTTCATGGTTATTTTAGTCTCATGACTCATATAACGGGTTTGACGGGTTAACCCAATTGACTCGAGTTTTTTATGTTTGTTTTTTAATTGATTTTATTTTTACTTTTATCATTTAATATTTGGTTAATTATAAATCAGGTTTTGTTATCTGTTTTGGTTTGTTTTCTATAAAATTATCCTAATCTCACGACCCAAGTTACAAGTTTTGCAAGTTAACTCGAGTAGACTCGGGTTGTTTTATGGTCTTATGACCCGAGTCGATATAATATGTTATCGTCTCAACATTTTAAAGAAAAATATCGTCTTGATTTTTTTGAGTTAAACTATATTTTTATCTACTGTCCAAGTTATTTTTAGACCCATCGAGTCGATCAAGTTATATCAAGTCAACCCCTATATTTTCATTTGTGTTCGAAATTTAAATTGTATAATCTCAAATTAATTTATTTTTAAATTTAAACTAAAATTATATTTATTAAATTAATATACATATATAAAACCCGAAATCACAAGTTAAAATACCCGGAAGTCAAAGTATACTGATTCAATTGAAAAAATAAAATGACACCGGATTGGAATTGTGAACCTTGCTGTCAACCGTCATCGCATAAATTCTTTTAATGTAAGAATTAAAACAAAATATTTTTAACAGACCGATGTGTATGAAAAGTTCGTAAGAAATGGCTGCTATTAACGTGGGAGGGAAATCAGGCAAGGCGCCTTGAACCCTCCCAAAAACAAGAGGGCATGGTAATAGAATCAAATTTTGGAGCCCCCCCAATCCAACATTCAAAAACCATTCCGTTAGCACATCGGACGGCTGGAAACGCTTAATCCAAGTCGAACTACAGTTGCCAGCACCCAATCAACAGTAGTGGCGTAAGCAGAGGAAACAAACAGACAAGCCACACAGCACCACAACGTCAACAGCTTAAATAAATAAATAAATTAATGAAATAACAACAGCAATAATCTCAAAAACACAAAGAGGAACTAAAGACTCTTATTTTACTTTACTTCACTCTCTCTCAAAAAAATATTATATTTTTTCTCTTCGCTTACATCTCTCCCACTCTGTTTTTTCCCCCTTCATTCTCCCTGTTCGATCTTTGACTCAGTGTTTCTCAACTCGCTTCAACTCAGTCTCTCTTCACCTCAAACTCCTCTTTGAACAAATCTCGCTTTCAAGACGTTGTCGTTTCGGTGGAGCTAGGGTTTCGGGTTCCTTTGCAGTTTTTTTAAGCTCCTGATTGGCGAATTATTTGAATTTCATGGAAATGAAGCTGTTTTGTTGTGCTTGGAAGTTCCTGAGATCGCATGGTAGCTAAATAGTGTAATTAGGGTTTCGTTTTCTGGCTGTAAAATTGGGGGTTTTGTTTTTGCGTGCCGTGTTCAATTTTAGGGTACAGGTGGAAATTTAGGGTTTTTAGGGGTCACCTTGGTATTGAAGGTAGGTTTGTGGTCGTTAATTATATCATAAATTGCTAAATTTGAAGGGTTTTTTTTTTTGTTGTTGTTGGGGGCGTGTCATTAATAATTGAAAGCTCAGAGCTTCTGGCGGAGAACTTAGAGGGAACAAAGTGTTGTGTTTGAAATTAGGGTTTATGTTGTAAATCAATTAAATTTGTGGGGTTGAAGTGTTTTGGTTTGCTTTAGAAATTTAACTGGGCAGTGAATAAGATAGTTTCGAAGATTTACGGTATAGGTTGTTGTATGAGAACTGAAGTGGGTGGATTTTAATAATTAGTTGGTAAGAAATGTTTTATTCACAGTTTATATTGGCCAAGAAAGGGCCTTTAGGTACAATTTGGATAGCTGCTCATTTGGAGAGGAAGCTTCGGAAGAACCAGGTTGCTGATACCGATATTGGTGTCTCTGTAGGTTAGTTTTTACTCACCTTTGTGCTATTTATACTTTCAGTAATCTTTTATTTTGAATTTTTTGAATATTTTTTTTGAGAAAGGAAATGACACTATTAGGCTTAGTTGATTGATGCAGTGGACATCATAATTCCACAGTGTTAAATGTTTTACTATGGAATGCATCTGCTTATTTTTTTTCACTGAACAGATGTAACATATGATAATATTTTGAGCAAGTTGTGAATAAAATGAAAATGACAAAAGAAATTATTTTCAATCGAGTTACTTCACTGTTATTTACCGAAGTTGTCTTTAGTTATTGTGGTTTACCTTACTGGAGCTCAAACATTGACATAAGCAGTTGGTAAAGTGTAACCTTGAACTATTTTAAATTTATAACCCCTCGTTTTGTTGGAGGGAAATTATTCAATAGATCTAGTATATACATATATAGGATCCTACCTGTGAGATTCACTTTTGGTCTCCGCATGGATGTGAGAGAGGAGGGATGTCTACCCTGTGCATAATTGAATAGTTGCGCTTATTTTGATGAAATGAAATGAAACCAGGACTTTGATTTCCTTTTGTGTTTTCTTTTATTAATTTTTTCCCTTTCTTGAGTTCAATATCTTTTCAAAGCTAAGCTGATGCTGTAGAAAATAATTGATGATTTTTTGTTGTAACTCTGGCAGTAATATTTTAATTTTTTGATTATTCGAGATCCAGTCATCTGTCTTATTTGGTTATTAGTTGATCTCCTGCTGACTTTTTGCCGTGTTATCTTACCATTGCTTTCCTTTTCTATCAACCCTTTGTAACCATTGACATTAAATTGCCATTGTTATTAAAGCTGGCTTTGTCTTTTGTTTTATGCTTTACTAACTAGTCATGCAAGATATAGTTTTCGGGGCACCACCTCCTGCACACTTTTAGTATGTATGAAGGAAACCAAAACCTATCAATCTACTTGCTATCTAAAAGAAGAAATTAAAGAAGGAGCAAATGTAGTTTTATTTCGGTGCTAGTTCCATCAAGCCTCTTAAAAAGATTCTTCCGACTTAGAAATGGGATATCCTCTGCTTCAAATGCCATTATTTCTCTCCATTCAAATTAATAAAAATAGAATACGAGAATGTAAACCCCAAAGGTGCTTTCTATTTCTTGGATACAACTCTGCGTTGCTAGCTTTCTGAAAGTAAGGAAACCAAACCTGCATGAACAAAAACAAAGCTTTTAGCCTGAAGCTCCATTGCAACGAATCAATAATAGCATTTTCCTCTTCTTGAACATGGTGCATCATTGATTTGAGTTATCATGGTTGATTCACATGAAAAAGTAATCATTAGTGAAAAGAACTCTCGTGTGGTAATTATGATCCATGTGAAGTAAAATAGTTGTGTGCTAGAGATGAAATGCGTGTGGTAACAAGCCATTACGAGCCCATGGGACCCTACTTTATCTTCCTTATCAGTGCAAATTATCACTTTTGTTCAAATCCTATTACATTGACCATGCTCTGGAAAAGGTATTTCACTGGAAAATCAGAATGCTGTTTGACATTAAAAAACCCAGCATAATTGGTTCTTTCCTTGGTATTAGTTTGGGCTTTTGTATTCAAAATAGGAAGTGCTGCTGTAATTCATGTTGATTGAATAAATGTTATCAGTTCTATATTATTATAGAACTATATGAACCTGCAAGCATCAAGTATATTTTAAGCTTATGCAAGTGGTAGATGTGTGACCATAGTTGAGTCATGTCCATTGAAACTCAGAGCAGTTATATGAGTTGGAGAGCATTGTATGGTCTTTGATACAGTTTGTATTTGTCAGCCGTTGGTTGTCTCATATATGGCATTTGTTGTACCTTTTCATTATCTTCAAAGAATTACCATTTTTGATGCCTTTGGCCTTCAAATATAAACTTTGAAATTTTCATTTTCTTACTTCCCATAATCTTCCATTTCATGTTTGTGTTTATCTTCCGGTAGCATCACAGTTAGAGATTCATTTAAATGGATATAATAAATTTCAAATTTGGTTCCTTGCTGCTTCCTGTTTTTGATTATTGACTCTTTCTTGGCTCATGCATCTTCTTCTTTTTGAGCAGATTCAATTCTTTTTCCTGAAGTACCAATTGCGCTGAGATTGTCTAGTCATCTTCTGCTTGGTGTGGTGAGGATATATTCAAGAAAGGTGAATTACCTTTTTGATGATTGCAGTGAAGCTTTGCTGAAGGTAAAGCAGGCTTTCCGCTCCACTGCAGTTGATCTACCACCAGAGGAATCGACTGCCCCATATCACTCCATCACCTTGCCAGAGACTTTTGACCTTGATGATTTTGAGCTTCCAGACAATGATTTTTTTCAGGGGTTAGTTCCAAAACATCTGCATAATGTTGATAACTGAAGCTAATCTGCTGTATATAGTGCTTTACTTTTGTAGTTCAAAAGAGTTTCAGATACAAGTTGACCTTGCAAACATCTAGAGTTGATCATATATTTCTTTTGGGTTTATTCTTGAAAGGGTCCAGCCATTATATGTGCCAATCTTTATCCAGTAATTGTTGGATGCCTGACCATTGAAGTTTTTCAAGTGACTGCATGGCCAGTTCTGCTGGACTAATTATATAGGATTGATTTTTATTTTTTTTGGTATTTAGATGGTAATGTCTTGCTGCAATTTTCTAATGTCTATAGAAGATTTGGCAAATTTTTTAAAAGTGTTCATGTTACCTGTTTTATTGATTGAATATAGGCCCGGATTATATTATATCAAATTCCTTCCAAGAACCTGTGATGCTTTCTCATCTGGATATTAACATACTACTCTATTGCAGCAACTATGTCGATCATCACATTAGTACAAGGGAGCAAATTACCCTTCAAGACACAATGGATGGTGTCGTGTACTCCACATCACAATTTGGGTTGGATGGTTAGTACATGCCTTTGCAAGTCATTGGAATAATGCATTTAATTTCATAGAGAAGACAATGCACTAATGGATTTCTTATATATTTTTGGCTTGGTTTTAGAGCGGTTTGGTGATGGTGACACTTCTCATGTTGGTTTGGACATTGAAGAGGTAATTTTCTTGTGCTTGCGTCTAAATGTCTTTGCAAGTTGGGTTGGAATCTACATTGATATGCACTATGGTCGATATGGTTTTACAGTTTTTCTGATATTTAGTGATAGTACATACATCTGACTATATTGTCAAACAGGAAACTCATATGTACCACATGCATGGGTGTGCCACTCAGCATCTAAACATGAGCTTTTCTCAATGTTCTATATCATTCTATCATTCAGTTATTTATGGTGTTGGATAAATCTGATTCACTAGCTCACTTTATTGTATTACGTCATTTATAAAATTTCTCTCTTGGGATGATTATAAACAGGACCTGTTCCTAGCCAAGGTTGCAACTCCAAGGCCTGATGAAGTTTTAGAGTATGGCTTTCTATGTCCTCGCTATCTGATTTATTCTCATACCATTCATGTAATTGTGCGTGTGTTCATTTGTTGACATATACATTTGAACTCCAAATTGTTTTATTCATTCTTTGTGTGTGTGTTGGGGGGGGGGGGGCGCTATTGAAAAAAACTCTTGGGCTTGCCCCTTGGATGTTTTTGCAGATTGCAGTTACTCAATGTTGATATTCTTATACTAATAAATGCAAATTAGAATTCATTTTCAAGTATGTGATTGAGCATGATTCCTATTTATATTATTTATATATGGACAATGTTTTGATATCTTTGGTCAAGTCTTTTGGTGAAAATGAGATATTTGTGACCAATGTTATTATAGCTGCTGTTAATTCGGTGAGAGCACAATGTATATATATAAAAAATCTGTTCTATACAAATGAGAGGTTAATAAACTTCTTGGTTGCAGGACAAATGTATCATTTCCGTGTGCTTTTGTTTGCCCAGGCACTCCTCTTACTGCAAATTCTTACATATGGGATATCTTAAAATTGCTCTTTTATTTGTGCATTTTTGAGTTTAGTGTTTGTGGTCTCGAGTTGAAGCATGATGTTGTGGTTGTAATGAGGCTGTTGTGGTTGCAATTACTCCAGAGGAAGAAAATAGTTAGCTTCCCTTTTATTTACATCTGGGCTCAACATCTACTCTATAAATAGTCTGTCACAAAGCTATTATTATTGTCATGGGCAATCATTATGGTTGATTCATGGATCATTTACAGCGTACAGACTTTTTAAATGATGAATTCATAGAATTTGTGGGGGTAGTTATCCTGGTGATTGATTCATAAAATCATTCCTCTTTTTACAGGCTGAACCTTCAGACATCTGTCGAACCAGCAGATCGAAAAGTGGAGGAAGATCATGACATGATTGGAGTTGCAGAAGCCATGCCAGCGAATGGTATTAGAAACAAGGTTGATATGGATATAAAAAAAAATAAAATATATATATATATATTTTAGTAGTCACTTAATTTTCACCCAATATTCATTTTCCTTTTAATTGGGTCCATTGATTTTGCCTGTTATTTTTCGGACTGATCATTTGTCTTGTAGTGGGAGGATAATTACTGTTAGCTGATGAAAATGGTTTACTGTTGTGAGCAGATGGTAAGTCAAGCTTCAAATTCAGAATCTCTTGACTATGCTCAGGCTCCTTCCACTCCTGGTTTAATAGAAGAGCCAAACTTGTCCAGTGTTCAGGATGGTCTGGCTTGTGATGATCATTTGGAATCAGAAGATCACAATTTAACTGAAGTAGTAGGAATAGAGAGCACAGGCAATGCTTCCAGTAAGCCAGATCTTCATCAGAGGGATGGCACAATGAATTTGTCTCCGGGCAATCATTTAAACTACGATACTGTTGTGTGCATGCCTGCCGAGGAGAATGGCTGCCTTTCTGGTGATCTGGAAATCAATCAAGCAAAGTCACAAGGAGAGTTGCAATCCACTGCTTTGGCAGATGGGACCATTTGTGCGTTGGATGGATCAGACAAGTTAGAAGTGATAAATAATGTTGTTTGCAAGTGCAGCGAATCCACAGGAGTTAGGTTATATGAACCAGATAATTTTGAAATTACTAATGCTGTGGAAGACTTGAGCTCACTTGGAAAAACTGTAGATGCAAGTTCTGGCTGTCCATTGGAATTGGCTGGTGCCCCAGAGGATGTTGCTCAGGCTTGCGAAGGACCAGAGGATCCTGATACTTTGAACAAAAATGTTGATAATGAAAAGATACACACTTCCATGGGTATGCTCCAGGCATGCAATTCCCATTTGAATGAGCCCGATCCATCATCTCATGGGATTAATAATGATGAGCCCCCCCCTGAGCCACAAGATGTGCCAAGCAGGGAGGAAGCGCTCCATGGTTCTGGAATTTCCACTAAGGTGCAAGGTTTGTTCGGCAAGCTACATGAATGAACTTTGAGTAAATTTCTGTATAAAGTTTTGTTCGAATAATCTACACATTCCTGTATGCTATTTAATGTTTTAATGAATGTCTTACCTTTGCAGGTGAAGAATGCCATGCGACTGATGGTACACAATCAGTGGAGAATCAGATATCAGAGCTCAATTTACATGGAGAAATTCAAGTAGGTGGGAAACAAGATGAACAACCAGACAATGCATTCTATAGTGATAATCAGTTGGAGAACTTGAATGGTTCCTTGACCGCCGAATTGCCTACACCTGAAAAGTTGCTTTCTGTACCACAAGAACTTCTTGATAAGCCAAATGATTTGCTGGTCGAGTCAACACCAGACAAAGAAATGGTAGATGGGGGTGACAGAAGCAGTGCTGGAACCAACATTACTGGAAAAAAGCGCAGTTTTACAGAAAATTCACTAACTGTGCAAAGTTTAAATTCAATTGATTCTTTTGGAGTCTCCAGATCAAAGAGAACTGTAGATTCCATTCCTGATGATGATGATTTGCTATCTTCTATATTAGGTATATGGTTCTTCTTGATGCTTCTAAGCATGCCATATTGTGACATGACTCATGAAATGGGTTTGAAAAACTAAAAAGATTCTCCATCTGTTCCTAAAATTTTCACTAACTATTTTCTTTGAGAAAAGCTGATAATTCTATAAATGTGTTTTTTGCCTGACATTTTTTGTTTCAGTTGGAAGAAGATCTTCAGTTCTGAAAATGAAGCCTACTCCACCTGCACCTGAAGTGGCATCCATGAAACGTGCCCGGTCTGTATCTCGACCCAGTGCCATGAAGAGGAAGGTGCTCATGGATGATTCAATGGTCTTGCTTGGCGAGTATGTCATTTTTTCATGTTCTACTTTTCATTTCACAATCTATCTGTCATTGATCACTATCTATAATAGTAAATATCTCTGCTCAGTATACGTGTCTGGCAGCAAAGAAAATCTCTTGGATGTCAAACTGTTGAACTAATGGGGAATTTTTGGTTGCTATTATGTCTTTAACAAGCCCTTCTCTCCTCCATCCCCATTGACCCATCACATCTTATGCATTTCTATAAAGTATGTTGCTGCTGATTTTTCTTGGAAGAATCTCTTCTATCTACCTGTTGCATAAGCATGTTGCCTTAGCTCTCCAACAATCCCACCAGCCTGATTAAACAAATCTGACTCCTTTTGATATAATTGCATGAAGACACCCACAAGGCTTAATCTAGCTTTGCGCTTTTGGGTGCTGGTCTTTGATGGTGGGATATGCTATAATTTCTTATGAAAACTACTGCCTGGTTGTTTTGTTTTTCAACACCTCAGTATTTTTCTGATTCTCACTTGCATAATCAATCAGTTTAAACACATTAAGCTTTCAATCATGCACTCAATCTTTCCGTGTCATAGATTTTTTTCTCATCTGAAAAATACTGACAATTTTCCATTATTTCCTGTCAAGTACTATACGCCAACAATTAACTAATACTGAAGACATACGTCGCTTACGAAAAAAAGCTCCTTGCACACGCACTGAGATTTTGACGATCCAGAGACAATCCTTAGATGAAGAAATTTTCAGTGAACCGGTATTGACTGGTGAGTGCATTTCTCTAAACCTTAAGCATGCTTGTTTGCTGTGATTAATTTATTTGTTATTTTATAAACAGTTGAGGGTTTATTTTCTGCTTGATTATGTCCTGGCCTTGGTTATAATTGCTGATCTGACTCTCCTATTAACTTTGGAAACAACTTTCTATGTCTCACTAATCAAAGTTGAATACCCATGATAATCACCCGTGTCTATCATGTACTCAATGTTTTGGTGTCCTAGATGTGATCACCTTTTTTTGTCTTCCAGCTCGTGCTATGAGTTCTCGTGATTGATTCTTCTAGCTTGTGAATATGCAGGCAAAATTTCAGTATACATGAATTTGGCTCATGACCTTAGTTTTTCCATCTGTCTTCAAATCCTGCATCCTTCTTTTGATTTTATTGCTATTCTCACAACCAAATTTCATTTGCTTATGAAGATACAAGCTGATTAAATTTTGGTCTTTCAGGTATGTCGGCGGAGCTGACATGTTTGCAAAGTGAAACATTTGATTTGAGCAGAATTGATTTGGCTGAAAATGATGATAACAATACTTCTTCTGAAGTGGCGAAGGATTCTAGTAGACCAACTGTTGCTCAAGATAATGAATTGGAAGCAAGCACTGAACTTGCCAATTGCAGAAATGATGTTGATGGACAACCAGCTGAGAGTCCCATTTGGACCGAGAACCAGCAGGGTGAAGATCAACAATTGAGTTTAGATTTTGTTAATCAAGGGCAGATGAATGCTATTGCTGATGTTGCTGATTATAGATCTTCAGAACACAAAACATTGGGGGAAATGACCGAAATGGAAATTGACAAAGAGAACACAGAAATTGCAGATGCAGCAAACCACGCTGCTGTTCTGCAATTTGAGGGATCTCACACTGAACTGATTTCTGGTGATGCTGGTAATATGCTGGATGGGTTGGCTCTCATGGATAGCACCATTGGCGAAGATGGTTCTCTTCATATGGATACTTCAATCCTGCCATCAGATATGATGGATACTCAACTGTTTGAGGAGGCTGCCTTAAGGGATGTGGGTGATGGAAAAACACTTGATGATGTTGGAATTTTAGATCATCATACAAAAAATGTTGTTGCAGTTGTTACTGAATTGAGGGAAGGGGGAGAGATTTTGTTGGAAGAAAGCAAAGCTGGTGCACCAGTGGAAGTTGGAGTAGATTTGCAGGCTGATGGTTCTGCACCTTCTGATGATGCAGACATGTTGCTTACAAATATGTCTTCAAAAAATGGTGGATGCATTAACCTCGCTTCTGTAAATGTTGACCAAACTCAAGATGATGTTGAAAATGACAAACTAGGGGATGGTAATGAAGATGGGGGCCTAGCTGTGAGCCCAGGGCATGCTGACAAGGACAGAGAGTTTAATCATCTATGCAGTGAAGATAAGATGAATTCTGCATTTCCCAGAGGACTTGACGGAGACTTAAAAAATGCTTCTCTAAATTTTGGAGATTATCTAGTCTTTCAAGAAGCTGATCAAGAGAGAACTGCAGATGCTGAAATAACTTCTGCCGACCATCCTGCTGTAAGTTAGAACTCCTGATATCATCTCTGCTATGATTTTTTTTGCTGTGAAGCTTCTTCATTAGAACTCATTTCTTTGGCATTTAGGTTCTTCTAAATTTTTCTTGTTTCTTCTTTGTTGAATAATGTTATGAAACACGATCCCCTCTGTTGTTAATGAACTTGGTAAGTTTTGTTTCAGTTTCTTTTTTTTATTATTTTAATTTTCTATAAGAGACGTGCACAAGTAAGAAACCACGTGCAATAGATAGAAGACTGATAGGCATGCATTGATTTTTTGCATTATTGAAATTTATTATGCTTATGGAGTCTCACCTTATTATTGGATGAGTAGAATCTCTTTTAAATAATTCCAGCTTCAGCTAAATAGATTGGTTTATGGTGCAGGATCTTCAAGATGTTGCATTTGCAAATGATACAGGTGAGCTTCTTCTTCATATTTCAATGGTGTATTTGTAAACCTAATTAATCACGTTTCTTCCTTACCATGTTTGAATACAAGTACTTTGTCATGAACAGTTATATACAGTGGAAACTCTTACATGTTCAGTGCTGGACATCTTTTTGTATCTTGTGATGTCTAAAGCTTAATGTTGAAGAAATCTCTACCTCAATTTTTTGTGTTTGGTAAATTATCTGCGACCATCATTTCTGTTAGGATATGAAATGCCTAAATAAGTCGCAAGCCATTCCCCTGTTATGACAGTGATGCAAACATGGAGCTCAAGCAAAGATGTTTAGAGGTTTGAGGAAGTTAAAATTGTTTAGGTTTTGATATCGAAGCTTATTTGGGACTTACAGTGTTTTGGAATCATCTTTTTTATTTTTATTCAACCCAATTAACTGCTGATCAGTGTTCCTACAATGAACCAAATTTCATATTGTAAGAATTCTCTCCTGCTTGCATATGCAATCTTGTAGAGTTTCTGTTGTTAATGGTTGTTGGTCTATTTTCTTTTCAGAATTTTTGAACGTAGATGATGACATGGGTGAAGAAGATGATGATGGCATGCCAGGTCCTGAAGATGCCCGCCTTCTTGACAATAGTGGATGGTCTTCCCGCACCAGGTGTGTGCTTCCAGGGGTCCGGGTTCATATGACATCTTACTGGATGATATGGAAACAAAGTTTAGTTTGTGTGTGCATGTATCTGTTTGTTTGTGTACATTCATGTAGGATCTAGGACAACAATTTCCATTGGCATGTTGGCTTGCGTGTTCTGCTGTACACAGTATTTGAGAGTATGCTTATGTGGTCAAATTGATAGGTATATGATATCCGCCTGATTAATGTGTTGAAAACTTGGCCCTCCCCTTCCTCTCTTCTTGGGAAGTTTATCTGAGCTGTAGGGCGTAAAGCAGTATACCGTGGCTGAGGCTGCACTCTCTTTTCAAAGCGTTTCTTTTTACCTCTAAGCTTGTTTGGGTTGCTTTACAGAGTGGGATACTGGTTTTTGGCAAGTGTTGGTGCATGGGTAGAGCATATCTGGGGAAACGTGATGACATTGAAGACTTGGATTTTAGTTGAAAGCCCTGAATTTTTTGCATTGCAATCTCTGTTAAGGAAATTAATAGTAAACAGTTTAATGCTAACTATCTATCCTTTCTTTACTATAAAGGGTGAAAAAACTATCTATTTGTTGCAGAGTTTTGAAGATGTTGCTGGATGTTTCTTAGTTATGATGATTAGGATCATTTGATAATCTTTCTGAGCTTAGAGAATGGTTTTCCTGTTTAATCCTTGAAAAGCAGGCTGTCGAGATTATTTGTTTACTTTTCAATCCACTGTTTTCTATGTTTTGTGCATTTCTAATTAAAAATTAAGTTGAATGATTCCTGATAAATTGTTATACCCTCTTTTGTAGAGCTGTTGCCAAGTACGTTCAGACTATATTTGATAATGAAGGTGGAAATGGAAGGAAGGTCATTTCAGTGGACAGCCTTCTGGCTGGTAAAACGCGGAAGGAGGCATCAAGAATGTTCTTTGAAACTTTGGTATGTGTTTCACACTTGGATTGCAGTAAACACCTTGTTGTGTTTTGAAGTTCTGTTGTTAAGTAAAGTTTTTGTAAAGGAGTTGGAAAATGGGTGTAGACTGGGTTAACGTGGATTTTTCAAAATTTTGAGGCAGTAAGGACTTGTTAGTATAAACAGTAGCAAGCTGTTTTAAATTTTAACAGTGTCAACATAATATGGAGATTGGAGCTGTGCAAGGACCAAGACATTTTAATAGGGGTTTGAATGTGAAAAGATTAATCAAGAAAATAAAACAATGAAGAATATGCTAAAATGTCAGATGATTTTCTTGTTCTAGTGTTATCCATCTGTTATTTACAGCTTGTGGTGGTGGATCCCCTCTTTCCCTCGGATGATTATTGATGATGTACATTTACGCTTTTGCAGGTTCTTAAAACAAGGGATTACATCCATGTAGAACAGTTGAAACCCTTTGACAGTATCAATGTAAAGCCACGAGCAAAGCTCATGAAATCAGACTTCTGATCTCGGTAGGAAAGACAGAAACAGTTGATAAGGTCAATGTAGGTCTAGTTCAGCTAATGCTCTGAACGAGCAGGGTTTTGTTTTTTAGTCTCCCTTTCCATCCTATTTATTTCTTCTCCAAATTATTTCCTTTATATTTAGCTGGTGTAACTGATAGTTTAACGATGGCGTAGAGTTTTGTAGCGTGGATCGTGTGTAAATACGTGTAACATATTAACACTGCAATTGAAGATGCTAATTTATTTGTTTGCCTGTACAATCACCGTGCAATTTGTTAGTTGACAGGTACACTTGAGTGCTAGTTTCTATCAAGAAATAATTTCCATTTTAATTTATTAGCAGCAATATTGACAAATTAATATTTTGGTGTATTGACTTGTATTTGTGAGCCAAATGGGAAATATATGATTGTGTTTTCCTTCATCTATTGGTAATGTTGCGATTACTTTCATGTATCCTAATATAAATTAGTTCAATTTCAAGAACGTTTAGTTTATTCATTTTCATGCAAATACCTCCGAGCTATTGGTCTAACTATTACTAAAATCATATGCTTTGCAGAAATTAAAATACTAACGAGGATGAGGGATGTCATGGGAAGCTCTTTGCTAAAAGGCAATTTAGAAGCACATGAAAGTAGCAAATATAATCCAGAGTTTGGATAGCCGCATGAATATCAAGTCAGGTCGGGTCAAATTACGTACACTTAAAATTATTAAAGTAAATGACGCTCAAATTGAAAGGATTGAAAATTACATGCGAGAAAGGATCTCTCCAATCTTTATTTACACCCTTGTTCTTTTTACCAAACAGATGACAAGTACAATCCCTCCCCTTTCATCAATCTTTTCCTCAATCCCTCCTTGACAAATTGAGTGTAAAATTTAAAATTATATTTGAGGAGTGAAGCTAGTGCGGGTAAAATTCTTGATCCAAAAAAGTTCAGTTTGCTACGATAAAATTTAAACTAACACTGTTAATTTCTGATCCACAGTAACTAGAATCACAATCACTGCACTGCACTGCACTATCAAACCGGTAACATATGAAGCTACTCTCATGCGATTGCTGTGACTATGCACCATCTGCAAGTGTCCTCTTTGAAGTGCTGATGTACAGAACTGCATCAAAGGAGTTCAAATATGATCATCATCATGCAAACCTTGTAGACAGTTAAGAAATTACATTTGAAAGACATATAGGTTACTACCATTATTTCCTCGGATGAAAGCATCACCATATTTGTTTTTCAGTTGGCCATTTACGTATTCCTCTGTTTGTTCCATTGCTATGTTCATGTACCCATCAAGACAAGCTAAAATACCTGAACAAAAGAAAATTGCTTGTAATAATAAGCATAACCATGGAAGAAAAAAGAGATGCGAGCATGCTCTCTAAAGCGAGGGAGATCCAGCTGAAGATCAAGCAATATCATAACTATTTGACATCTGATTATTAGGATCATCATACCATATAAACACATCCTGAAAATCCTTGGATACAATCTAATCATAACCAAAAAATCTCTGAACAAGCAGCCCTGGGTCAAATTTGATGGCATGGGAGAAACAAACAAAAGCTGCAAACTTTAAGAGGTCAATCAATTAACAAGTCTTTATGTTTTCTAAACAGTTATCCTATTTCTGAACACAGCCTTGATGAGTAACAAGGAAAGGAAATGCTATTGATCTCAACCATGGACACCAGCAGGAAGTATTTATTTATACAAAAATGCTCTCCTTGTAATTTAATCCTCTCCTCATCAATACCATGGCATGACTTCACAGAAAAACTAGTGGTTCACTCAAGAGTAGCAGACTTTTTTAGTTCACAGATATGTTGCAGTGATGAGCAATGGCCACTGGCCTGTTGTACATATCTATAGCGTGACATGAAGCATATTAGAATCCATGTGGATGTGGCTCAAGTAGTATTCCATGTGAGTTTTGTTGTAGGGGTTAAGTTTCAATATTCAAGAACAGCACCCATCAATTTCCATAGCGTGACACTTACTAATTATGAAAGAAAAAAAAAACCATTTACTGGGAAAGCAAGAAGGTAGGTAGCTGTATTTTAGATAAAAATCCACCATTGCATCCATGTTGTAAGATAGATAGATAAAACCAGCAGAAAAGGGCATAAGAGAAAGAAAAAAAAAGACTTTACAGATGAGGTTATACATAGAGAGCACGGATTGTAAATTAAGCAAAGAGAAAACGACAGACCTCTATAATCAACTCCAGAATTGAGCTTGACTACAACAGGGCGGCCGCGTATCGATTTGAGGAAATCAGCGGGTGTTTTCGTGGTGGTCGATCCCTTCTCTCCTCCGCTTGACATTTTTTTTTTCAACTTTTCTGCAACGTACACATTAAGGAAGGCCAACAAGGTAACAATCATACATTTGACAAACAAAAGACCTAAATAAGGTTAGCACGTCAACGTTTTTGAATGACCCACAAAAAGAAACTTAAATCAGAAACCCTAATTTCATACCTGGTAAAGATTAAAGTAGTAGTAATAATAATAATAATAATAATAATAATTGGAGAAGAAGATGGAAATAGTGGATTATATTTCTTACCTGAGCTTGTGTGGGCGACTGCGACGATCTTGTGTTTTTGCAAGTAGGAAATAATAACAAGGCAGTGCCTCTCTCACACTCACTGCCTCCTTCCTTCAGTTTTATGCCTCGCTCGTCTTTTTCACGCGGACGACTAGTCGTCTGGTTATTTATGCTTCTTTCCCGAAACTAGTGCAACGAATACAAACCATGGCAGCTGTGGTAATTAAACACAATCTTTTGGGTCTTTTATCTTTCAATAAATCATTGTATATTATACTGCACATTTTTCCTTTTTGTGAAAAAAAATCAATAATATAACATTTAGTTCACTCATATTTACAAGTATTTGCCACCACTCAGTTTTTTCACTTATTGACTCAAATGCCCTTTCAAAATCAAAAAGCAAAGATAAAAGTTAGTTAATACAGTTAGGTTTTGAGAACTGGCAGTCTTCTCAAGTTTTCTAAACCTAGAAACACCATCTCTTCGTAACCTTTTTTTCCCCAGTGATTTGTTTCACGCAACATACAAGTGACTGAGCCTTGATCAAATCAAATTATCAGTGTAGGAAAAAGAGAAAGGAGAGAGAACCACGATTTCATTCTAATATATATTTTCTGAGGGTCCAAATCCATATCCTATGCTATCATGCTTATGTACATATATATAAACCTAGGGTTTTTGGGAAAACAGAAATGTCTTGTGACCTCCGCAGAGAAATGTGATGGCAATGCATGT
>Ga0307517_10007141_pt1 | contig 16373 bp, 8 predicted proteins | sample 23_EM_MG_FD_194515 | JGI IMG/M metagenome (GOLD analysis project Ga0307517, IMG submission 194515) | Populus trichocarpa ectomycorrhiza microbial communities from riparian zone in the Pacific Northwest, United States - 23_EM | ecosystem: Host-associated > Plants > Roots > Unclassified | place... | reverse complement strand
ATATGGAGTTTCTGGCCACCATTTAACTAGTGACAAAGTTGGATAGAGAGTTAAATCACCTTTGATTGAAAAAAAGGATCAAAATGATTTAAATGAAAGTATAGAATTTGATTTGATAAAGGTCAAAAGTGGTTTTTTTAAAAAGTGAATTCTTGAAAAGTGAATTATTTTTCGATATTTGGTAGTGTCATGAAAAATAAGTTGGAAAATATTTTCCAGTATTTGGTTATGTCATGGAAAATGAGCTGGAAAATAACTTATTAATATTTTTTTTTCAAGTTTATTTAAATGATGAGGAATAAATCTTATAAATTAAAAAGTTGAATGAGAATGAAATTGAAAAAAAATCTAATTTCATAAATTATCTCAAATAAAATAAATAACAATCAAAATAATAGAGATCAAATCTAATAGATAAAAAAAATTGAAAGATAATGAAATTAAAATAATAGTAATTATAATTTCATAAATTATTTCAAATAAAATAAGTAACAATCAAAAGAATGAGAAAAAAATTTGATAGATATAAAATTTTAATTAAAAAAATAATAAGAGAAAAACAAATAACAATATAAAAATTAATATAAAAATCAAATTAAATCAAATTCTAAGGGGTGAAATTGAAAAAAAAAATATTCAAAACAAAATATATAGGAATCAAAAGTTTGAGGATCAAATTTGTTATAATCAACAAATAATATGATATTTCTAAATTTTTCACAACTTCTGGAAAATGTTTTTCGCCCAAAATAAAAGGAAAACACTTTTCTGAAAACCAAATCAAATTTTTTTTTAACTGGAAAGTGTTTTCTATTGACTAATTTTTTCAATAACAAACAAACACAAGAAAATTTAAAAAGTAATTTTAAGAAAACCACTTTCTGCCAAATAAATGAGGCCTAAATCACCTTTGATTGAAAACAAAAGGATCAAAATGATTTACATGAAAGTACAGAATTTGATTTGATAAAGGTAAAAAGTAGGAGGATCACATGTGATTGTTTAACAGCATTAAAGAATTCTCATTAATGGTTTAGGCGGGATGGCTATGTCGGGTGGACTTTTACACACTCTAGCTCCCCCCTCTCTCTCTCTGGAAAAATCCACTTCTTTTATTCATCTGGTAAAGCACTTGTAAAGTTTCAATTTTCAATTTTTCTTTCTTTTTCAGCTTCAAATTTGTGTTCCAAATTGGGTATTTGCTGTTTTTGGATTCACAATTTGTGTTAGTGTTGATTGATCACTAGACAATAACCATGGGGGGGACTTGTTCAAAGAAATCCAATGCCAGTAACAAAAAATCCAATCCATATGCAAAGTCTAAGGGGAATGGTGTTGATTCTTATTGCAACAAGCCACATATTTCAAGTACTCAACAAGTGAAGGAAAAAATAGAGAAAAAGGAATTGCAAGAGGCAAATTTAAAGCAGCGGACAAAGGAGTCATTTTTATATGCTAAAAATGATGTTGGAGACGAGTTTTATGATGGGATTCCTAGATATCCATCATCATCAATAAAATCAAGATCAATTCGCAGACAAGCAGCTGTTGCCAAGGTAAAGTTTGCAATTTTTTTTGGTTTGGTCAACTGAAGTTTTCATGTTTTTTCTTGCAAGAGCAGTTAGTTGTGGCTATTTTTCAAGACTAGTTCTTTTATGTTTTGTTGTAAATTAAGGCAAGCTTGTTGATGATTTAAAAGTGTCGGATAGTGTAGATGGAAAGCTTGATGTGGTGAAACTTGGATTGGAGTCAAACATAGAGAAAAGTAGTTTAAATTGAGTAAACAGGTAGCATCAGCTCTTAATCCCAGTTATCGAATCCTTAATCACCAAAATTGTCCATCCTTAAATCAATTTATTTTTCATCTAATTGTGAAAACTTTGGCGAGGCGAATGGATATCAAGTATATGGCATGCTAGAGTAAATAGGAATAGTCTCCTATATACGATGTTGGATTGGAGGAAAGTTCTTGTTTTTTGAACAAACCAGACCAGAAGCATGATGAGATTGCATTAGTGATTGTAACTGGAATATTTACGAAAGCTTATATGTGTAATCAGCATTGTTGGATGGCTGAAGACCCAGATGAATAATCTAGATTATAACCTACTACAATTCTGCAGTGGTCTGCTAATTTGATATGCATTGAAAATATTTAAGTGAAATGCTATAATCTGCAGGTTTCGGAGGTTAGTTCACGTATAAGTAGAGCTGGCACTCTTGGACTAGGGAAAGCAGTGGAGGTCCTGGACACACTAGGGAGTAGCATCACAAATTTAAACCCTAATATTTTTGCTTCTAGTGTAGCAACCAAGGGCAATGAACTTGGAATTTTAGCTTTTGAGGTAGCAAACACAGTTGTCAAGGGTTCCAACCTTATGCAATCTCTTTCTATACGAAGTGTAAGTTATTTGAAAGAAGAGGTGCTTCCTTCAGAAGGCGTGCAAAATCTGATATCAAAAGATATGGATGAACTTTTGAGGATCGTTGCAGCTGACAAGAGGTGAGTGCCTTACAAATTAGCATCATAATGCATCTATGGGCAAGCTCTCTTCCTATTTGTCTTTTTTCTGTAACAGTATCTTGAAGTCTTCATTTACTTGTTTTGCAGAGAAGAGCTGAAAATATTTTCAGGAGAGGTGGTTCGTTTTGGAAATCGATGTAAAGATTCTCAATGGCACAACTTGGACCGTTATTTTGAGAAGTAATACATATAGCACGGTACCTTGTTTGTCCATTATATTTACAATATACTTCTAAAGTATTGATTACTGATTGAAATTCTTTATTTGATTTCTAGAATTAGCAGAGTACAAACTCCTAGTAAGGGATTGCGGGAGGAGGCAGAATCCATAATAGAACTTTTAACGATTCTGGTTCAGTATACAGCCGTGAGTACAATATTCTTTCTTGCTATGATTTGGCGAACTTTAATTGGTGGATGGATGGCCTCTTTAGCACTTTAATATGGTTGTGCCCGAAAAACTATTCTTGACATTTACGATATACATCCATGGAGTCTGCAGCTTTACATTAATTTTTTATTTATCTGCCTTCCTGATGTGATGATTTATGCTTTGCATAACTGGAGTATTGTGATAAGTTGTGTAAACTTTTGCTGTTACATCATGTGCTTTGGTTTCAAAGAATGATGACATAAATGTTCTTGGGTTTGCAGGAGCTATACCATGAATTGCAAATTTTGGATAAAATGGAACAAGAATGTCAACAGAGGGAGGATGCTGCAGCTTCTAATCAGAAAGGTTATTTTTTAACTTCTATATTGTTATCTGAGAGCTGCTCTTGAATAAAAAATGCTGCCATTCGTGCTTCATAAAAGAGTGTGATGTGAATGTGAATTACACTCTATGCTGAACCTATTGAACTGTGTATATGGCATCCTTTTAGTTACCAAACAGTATGCCCGCTCCTTTGTCCAGAAACTAATGAGAAATGATGTTATTGACTGAACATATCACCTTTGTTGCCGAAATTGACTGGGCCCTGATCACAAAGTGAAAGAAACTAAAAGACATTTAATGTAAATACATCTAGATGAGATGAAGAAAGCTACATTCTTTGAATGGATTTTTATAAATGATAGGATATGGTGCTTTATCTATGCTTTCTTCATCACAATATTGATATATACACACACACACACACACACACACACAAAAAAAAAAAAAGAGACCACTTTCTTTATTTGTTAATCTGGGTACTGATTTTGACATTGCTGCAATGTTGTGAGTTGTGCTTATATGATGGTAACATTTAATTTTGTTTGTTATATTTTACATATGACTAATCCTAAAGGTATACAGAGGCCATTTGTTATGTTGCAGTTACTAGAAATTGAAAATATCCGTGTTAAATAGTTTTAGGATTCTGAAAGTCGAGGTGATTGACATGATTGTAGTTGAGAATTCTGATAATGTATCAATTGCTAATTATTGTAGTAACCTGCACCCAGTGCCCTGGGGCACTTGTTAGTGAGGTACTAATTTAAGTTTGTGTCTTTGCTCTCTGAAATGCAGGAGAAAGCCCTGCAATGTTAAGGACAGAAATAAGAAACCAAAGAAAACGAATACAAAATGTAAAGAAGAAATCACTCTGGTCTAGAAGTTTGGAAGAGGTAGCATTACTGATTGTTTTGCTTCTTTCTGTTGCTACATAATTGAAATTATGATTTTTGATTTATGGCAACAAATATCATTGATTATATACCAAGGTTGTTGATAGAGTAAATAGAATCTCAATAATTGGAATACTTCTTCTAGTGACCTAATTATCTTATGCAGGTTATGGAGAAGTTTGTAGATATTGTCCATTTCTTAATCCTCGAGATAGGCAATGCATATGGTAGCTTCGGTATGTGTTTGGCCATGGTCTTGAGCATGTCTTATTTATGCTCTCCAAGTGCATGTTTTACTTTCATTTTCTTCAAAATATGTAATTTTCATGTTCGAAAATTGCTAGTTCTGGTGTTATCACATTTTGGTTTTAGTTTCAACTCAAAATTACAGGGAAAGTTACTAACCCAAAACATCAAGTCGCAAAGAAATTATTTGAAGTGTATGCTTCTGCAGTATTCCTTGTCAATGTCAACTTTCCCTGTGATTTCATCACAGAAGTCAATCTAATTTTCCTTGTGATTTCTGTTTTGAATATGAATGATCAATTTATATTTTTTTTCAATCAAAATTAATCTTTTATCATTGAAAAATTTCTTAAGGATGCACTTGTATATTCAGTGTAATAAGTTTTCACCATTAACCAATGAAAATGTACTACCATTTGGTATCATTTTCTTTTCTTTTCTTTTTTTCAATACTTGAAACCATTTTGAATAAGAAAAAAGAACATTATACGTGGAGTTCAAACTCGGCAATGGAAAGTAGAAAAGTTTTTCTTGCAACTACTGGCCCACAGATTTTCCTTGGGATTTATGCTTCTGCATATTTGACTTTCCATCCTTTACTCGAAGGAGTTCTTGCATAAATTGATTTCATTTATTATAATATTTGATGGCATTTAGTTGTATACTGCAGATGATTCCATACAAGATAAAGAATCTGTGAGCAATCCTGCAAGATTGGGACCTGCTGGTCTTTCTTTACATTATGCAAATGTAGTTATGCAAATTGATAACCTTGTAAGTGCCATCTATGTTCATCATGTTAAATCTCATTCTGCATTTTGTCTATCCACTATTCTTCAAAGTTAGTAATTATTAGTCTTACAATTTGTAATCAAGATTGGTTGCTATGTGACATTATTTCACATATCTGATGGGCTTCTAATATAGCAAGAACAGTCTTACTCTTAAAGGAAAGCGAAGAGAATCAGAAAGGTTGTGGGAAGAAAAATCTGGAATGAGTTGAACTATTTTTCCATAATTTCTGCACCCATAAGCATGGACGAGCTATCTTATTTTCCATATGTACTATACTACGTGCATAGAATGACTCTGATGGAGTCCCTTACATGCTGCACTAGATTTCAAAGTTTTCATCTTGTAAAATTACATGTTTCGCCTGCAATTCACCAAACTGCAACCGATATTACTTTTGGATGCATTTATGTGCACAACCTTGCATTCATGTATCATGCAGTTACCATGTAAGAATGAAAAGAGTTATTAACAACTTCGTAACAGAACCTTAGAAATGAAAATGGATATCTGTGTGCGTGTGCACCATTGCATGGGTGGTTGTTTATTGTTTATTTTAGAATTCTGACTTAGCCAGTGCGTACTTGAAGAAAAGATGATTTGGCCTTTTGAATAGGACCATGAACTGCTAAATTGGGGTCTTAAGAGGGCTAGTCTCGATTCAGTTACAATGCATTAACTTCAAACACTTGAACACTGAGCTGCTCTATTTTGCATTGCAAGTAAAACGAATAGCCCTCATGCTTCATAAATTTCTAGCTCATTTTCTATCCACAGACAGCTTCAAGGGCCACAACCCTATTAAATGTAAGGCACACCCTCATGTTTTGCTCTGAACCAGACTAAGTTGACAGCTTACAGTGCCCCTGCTAAGCTGAATGACTTGGAACATGATTTGAAGATTTCACACCCTCATTTCCTACTGGTTATCATCTTTGCTTGTTGCTCAGTTTCCCCGCCTTAATTGCACTTTTTTAGTTCACCTGTGTTAAAAAAATTGAGCTCCCTGCTTTCTTATGATCTCCCCATTCATGCATGTACTTGTGTTCTTGGAATCTTGCCTCAAGGCCTTTCTAATTATAGATTCTCAGGTGGCACGATCAAGCTCCATGCCTCCAAATAGTAAGGATGCATTGTACCAGAACTTGCTGCCTGGTGTAAAATCAGCTCTGCGTTCCAAATTGCTATCTTTTCATGTCAAAGATGAGGTATTACTTTTCCCCTTGGTTTTTATTTTCTTAGCCATGCAGATGCTCTAGTTGTTTACATCAGTTGTGATTTGCCTCTCCAGCTTACCATTACGGAAATTAAAGATGAGATGGAGAAGACATTGCAGTGGCTGGTTCCAATGTCCATTAATACAGCCAAGTATGCAATGCCATTATTTTCCCTCCCTAAAAACTGAAAATTTCTCCTGCTTTATATCCTTAATTTTGCTGTGTGTCTCGCTGCCTAATCGTTATCATCGTTTCGCTTTGCATTTTAACTGATCTAAAACAGAGCCCATCACGGTTTTGGTTGGGTAGGAGAGTGGGCAAGTATCGGGTGAGTCCTTAGGTTTCTACCAATTGTTTCTCAGTTTTTCCAATTTATTTTGTTAATACGAGTAAGCAGAATGGCCAGAGTGAACTAAGATATGGTCGTTTTGCATACAGGTCTGAGCCCAATAGAAAGTCTGCTGCTGCAGCAGCTGACATAATCCGGATTGAAACACTCCACCACGCCGACAAGGAGAAAACAGAAGCCTATATTCTTGAACAGGTATTGTGGCTTCACCATCTTGTCAGAAAAACCAAGAGTGTTTCTGGTGGTGGTAGCACACTGGGTCAGAAGTCGAATCAGAAGCAAAAACAAGAGTTGCCCAATGCACCCGAGTTGCCTGACACCATTGTAATGTCAGATGCGCCATCGCTAATAACCAATGACCAAACAATTTTGCTGGAAGCTAGTGAGAAAAAACAGATACTAGAAAACAGGAAGAGCCAGGACTACGACTCGGTGGATACCCAGTTGAGAGATGATGATGGGCCGAGTAAGAGCAACAGTCATTCCCCTCCAAGGGAAAATGAAGACTCAGCTACTGTAAAAAGTGTTCCTTCTGTGCTTCCCATCACTGATGTTGGTATTGATAAGGAGAACGAATCAGATACCATTGACAGAGTTAATGTGCTCAAAAACGAAGGAAAGCATGGACCTGTTACTGCTAAGTAGCCGTTCGGTGCAACCTTAGTTTCCAGTGAAAAGCATCAAACACCAGGAAACTAGTGCAACCTTCTTTCCAAACAGACCCTGAAAACTTAAAAATCATTCTGCAGTTCCATAATCGGTTTTGGGGTTCACGAGAAATTGAATGTTAATAGTAAAGTTGATATGCTCAGATAACTGATAGAACGATATACATTATATGCAAGTGACAAGAAATTTAAGTAATACGCAAACAGAAAAGGCCTTCCCATGTATTTATTGTATTAGTCTTCGTAATTAAAGTTGGCATAGGCTTGGGGCCAGAAAGGAGAGCTTTTGTGCATCATCAAATTTTTTCAACCATGATTTTGCTACAATATCAATCCCCAAATCTAGGATGATAAGCAACCATATGTTGTAAATTATAATATATAGTGCAAATTTATGACATAATACACCCATCCCTGACATTAAACAAAATTTTCTCCCAAATAGTTTGCTAACAAAAAGGATGACCAAGTTGCTTAAAGCAGTTTCAGTCTCAAAATCCATCAGAGATATGGCCAAGCTTGGGTATTTTCCAGTTTAAGTGCTGGGTGATTTCTACACCCCTACACCAGCCCGCACCCCTGCATGATCCATCATATTGGTCTGTATCGTTTCTGAAACATCTGTGGAGAAGTTTTGCACTCGACCATCTGTTGAATGACCTTTGGCGACTGTTGTAACAATCGTTCCTGCTCAGACGGTTTCTTAAGCAGTTCTAGTTCATCTAAATATTCAAACAACGTTTGACACCAATAAAAGGTTAAGGTAACAATCATTCATTGAGATAGTTAATAGCTTGTGAAAAATGCATAATGTTACATGTTCGTTTATGATGGTGAACGGATGACAATGATGACAAATAAAAGAAAAAATCAGTACCAAGTAAATTTTAGAAAGGTATAATTCAGCAAAAGCTAGACCTATAGCATCCCCATCATACCAATATGACAGATTTGATTAGCATGTATGGTGCAAAAAAAGAATATAGGGGACGCATGGCAGAGCCAAGAACTTCGTTTTAGGCTTTAAAGAGGGTGAGTGTACTTCCAATATAATCTCAGGGAAGTTTATGTAAGAGGTTCGAGAAAGAAAATTTGAAGATGATGGAATATGTTACCAAAGCCAACACTTTTATTAAATAGCATACACCATGAAAGGATATTCTCTTCTCCATCCCTTCTCATTCGCTAAATCAATGCGTTTTTGTAACCTTGCCAGCTCTTTCTCAATCCACTGCAGCAAAATGTTTCCCATTAATAACTAGTGAAATGAGAAGTTTTTATAGCAAGCAATATGTAAGTTTGTTTAACTTTTTCAGGATGCAAAGGGTAAGAAAAACATTATTAAGAGGTATAGCATCAAGTCTGAATACATACATGTTTTGTTATATCCACATGCAGCTGTTCTGCCTTCTGTTCAAGCTCCACCTGTCAAGAAAGGCATCCCCATCAATTATTGCCGTAACCTATTACTTTACCCATATTAAGGAGAGAAAAAAAGGACAATTAAGTTGGCAAATTGTTTGACCTATTGTAAATATTCCGTTACCATACAACCAGAAATATTACAGAAAACAGCTTCCATTTCCTAGCTAAACAGTTCCTCAAAGGATATAACTCCACATTTTCGAAAACAGGTATAAAGTTGAATTTCCCTTCTTTAATTATAGGTTTCGAGTGATTCTTTTCTTATCTACAAAACTAGCAACTTGAACTCCGATAATGATGATTACTCTGACGTCCTTAATATTAAAGTCTTAAAATTTCTTGAGATAATCAAAATATATTTGAAATAGTAGAATGCTAAGGAAAAAGCAATATGATTGAGCGTTCAGAAATGTTGCACCTCAAGAGAAAGAGATAAAACTATTCTTTGAAAATCTTACAATAGTAGGTTTCGGATGTAACCCTTCCTCCACATTTTGTCTCAAATCCTCAATTTCATCCTGCAAATGACAAGAATGTGCCTAATACATCAATAAACAGTTCAACCACTATGTGAAGATAATTCAGCAAAGCCCTATTATGCTATGAGTAATGCAAAATGGTAACTTAATTGAGAGACACTGCCATCAGAACTGGCATTTCTCAGAATTGCTTAGTAAGAGGGAAGAACAACAATGTTGCAAAGGGATAGGTAAATAGAATACAAATAAAAATGATAAGAAAAAATGGTAGACTAGTGAATTATCCATTTCCCATGATAAGCACGGAAGACTCGGATAATTATTGACAATACTGTTTCATTTAGAGGAAACCTTCAAAACCTATATTTATTCGCAGAATAAAACATATCATTATTTCTATTTGAAAGCTTCGATAGCAGTTACCTCAGATAAGTCCAAATCTGAAAGCATTGAAAAGCATACATCTATTGGCATACTGGAAACTCTAAAAAGAATTTCACTCTTATTCTCTCCAATTACTGAGGATTGCTTTATACCTGAGATAAAAACAAGAAATAAAATAATGAAATGTGAATAACCTCTGAAACATAGAACATATGTTTAGGCGCAAAAATGAGCTACATTGTGTGAAATTTACCACAAATTACCAATCATGTTTCCACTTTATGCAAATAGGAATAAAAACATAAACGAAAAGATTTGGTTTTGCAGAACTGAAAATAAGCTGCCATCCCCTTCATGCATTAATAATAATTGAATGCTATGGTTGGTCCAGATACAGTGACCTACCTGTAACTTGTGAGAGCTGGTAAGAATTTCTAGCACTGGGGTCTCTGGAGTCATTTTTTACTTTCACAAAGCTTCCCACTATCTTACCTTCAAAACTTTCAGGCTCCTTCAACAGTTCCTCCACTAAGCTTTTCCTCAAGTAGACAAGTTTGATATTCTCAGTAACTATAGCTGCAAAACCACTGTCATGGAGTCTAGGAACTGCTTCTATTTCTTCAGACTTCGTTCGAGAGCCCATTGAGTTCCGTTTCTTGAATGTTATAGTGGATTTTTCACTTTTTTCTTGAAAACTTATTTCGACTCCATCTATATTTTCATCATCCTCTGACTGTGAATCAATTAAGTTTGCAGTAAAATGGTATTCCAGAAGATTAAGTATGGCATTTTTATACATAGATTTCCTTCTAAAAATTGAATAGAGCTTTTCATCACAAATAACTTTCTTTTTCTTTACGGGATCAAGAAGTTCCTTTTCTTGAATGTATGCACAGATGATTGTATTAACTTCATATTGTGATAGCTCTTTTGTTGTATCTTTTCCAAGAAATGTGAGGAACTCAATAAGCTGTTTTGATCCCCATCCATCAAATTCAATTGGCTTTGACCCCTTCCTTTTTCCTCTTGTTTTGTAGGCTTCAGTAATTTCCAGATCACTATCATATATCACCAAGTCACCATCATTTTTGCTCTTCCCAATTTTAGTTGACTTGAAGCTGCGTTTGGAATGCTTTCTCAGCCCAAGCTCTGCCAAATTGACATCATCCCATGTCAAGCCTTCTGCTTCCTTTATGATTTCCCAATATTCCAGGAACAGGCATTCATACGTATCTCGATCTGTCAAGTCTATTTCACCCTGCAAATTGATATACATACAAAATACAGCCACAGTGGAACAATCATCATCATAACTTCGTTCTCACATCCAAAAAAGAGTAGAGTTTATCAATAAATTGAAAGAAAGCATAGATGCCCAACCGTTGAGAGTTCATAGATGAATCTAAGTTTCTATTTCAATCTGATTCATTGTTTAAATGGCTAAAATCCTCTTCATTTGTTGAAAAACTTCCAAGTCCTTTCCATTGGTATCCCTACTTTTCAACAATCACCTAGGAATCAGATTCTTGCTTATCTACTAAAATGCAGATCCATGGTGCTAAAAAACCAGGAAAATTCATGAAACATATCCCTGCAAGATACATAAGTCAACTTTCTTCCCTTCTTCATTCTTTAATTAAAATATATTATGTTTACCAAACAATTACCTAAAAGTGTTGGCAGACAAAATGACCTGTCTAAGTATTCAATGTGATACGCTTATTGCATTTTCTTTCCAAGTGTTTGCAGAATTTGAGAAAAAACCAAACTCTCCAGTCTGTCACAAGCCAACCCAAAACCTGCTATAATGTATTTATTGGGTCCTTCTGAAATGCAGTATGCAGACAAGAACTAGTACAGAATGCACATGTGCATGTTGCTATTAAAAAATGACACACAAGGTGATATGCTTACCCCATCAGCATCCACATCATCTTTATCTTCTACACAATGTACATACTCTACACATTCTTCACACAATCCTTTATTCCCTCTAACAGCTAAAAACTTAGCAGCACTGATGCAGCGACTGCATACAGCTTTAGGACAGCAGTAGCAATATAATTTGGTGGCTTTATGACATTTGGTACAAGAATGCCGAGCTGAAACATCAAAATTTTTTATATATGCTACATAAGTTTTCCTGTCATATTCTTTACAAAGAAAGTTGAGAAAAAGGAAACCTAATACATTAAGATATTTCAAAGTAGCATGGCTAACACAGTGTAATCTACCTCATGCATGCTGTAACTACACTTTCTTAGAAATATTTGAATAGAAGACATAATTTCAAGTTAGATTATCATCACATATAACTTTTAGTGACTTACCACAAGTCCATTGCTGACCAGTTCCCGGAAAGGAATCACCCTTTTTCACACACTCTGTATGGTAAACCTTTAGACAATCACTAGAAAGAGGACAAAAGTTAGAAAGGCAACAATGACAATGACAATTTTATTTTAAGAGATGCATGGAAGTAGCTGTCGCACATACTTCAGAGGAAAGTCAAGAAATGAGTGCAGTTTCAATGCAGGATTACCACAATCAGATTATAGCCGTCCCCATAAATTATTCACGGACATGGATTAAATCATGATTTATGGACAAGTGTATATAACAACAAAGCTTTCTGCAGTATGTACTCATTATAATAATATATGGCAGGTTTTCTCAATTCTCATCATTAGAGATATCTATTTGACTGTCAGAAAACAAGGATGACAACGCTAATTGAAAACCGCTCAACTATCTCAATGGATTAAACACCACCATGCTTCATAACAGTACACTATCCAAGTGACTAACTTCCATTTAGGAACATCAGTATTTTCTTTCTTTTATTTTCCTTGTTGCAGAGAGGCTCGACTTTCATAAAGTAATGAACCTATTACTCCTACCAAAGCTAGCAACATTCATACTGTAAATAGATTGAGCCAAACAGAGAAATTCACCATGATAATAAACATAAGGCAATGCAACATGATCACATGTTATTGTGTTGATGTTTTTGGAAAAATACAATCAGTATTCCCCTTTCTAGATAGAAGAAAACACAACTTTCTTAGTCATCCATACCTTCAAATTTTAGGCATTCTCCATAGCCGAATCTATCCGACATTGAGTTCAGAAAAAACAAATTGTGCACAAATAAAAATTACAGGTACAACATTGCTTGTGACTGCATTTTCAGCGAGTGATAGATTTAAAAATGATCAATGATGATCATAATTGAATGCTAAACATAAACTATCAAAGAAAAAGATCACAAGATATTGTTTCTTAAACAATTAAATCCTAGTACTTTCTATTATTTTAATGTTTTACAAGTACAAGATTTTCATCCACTAACCCTATCTAAGCTTTAATTCAAAGGAAGTGCTCAAGAAAACACTTATGACACACAAAATGTCAACTTTTATTGAGCACAAAAATGAAACAAGATCATCAAATTCAAACAACAAGGACCTCTTTTTCCTGGTTTCCATCAACTTACCAATTAATACCAAAATCACGATTTCACAAGCTCCTAGGCCTATCAATACTGAAATCAAGAACTTCCATATTCAAAAGAAAAAATAGACTTTGGTTGGTAAGAAATTTAATTTCCCAAAGGCAAAGATACTGCCGATCTTGGCTTTTCCACGGACATTCAGTGGCTGTGAAATTCAAAAATAAAAATCACAGAAAACTCTAAATTCTTGAAAAAGGCATTGAAGAATCTGCCATGTTCAAGGTGACAATCTAACAATGTACATAATATAGTGCCTTGATTAAAAATCAAGATATAACAAGAAAATGGATTGTTTCAACTTGGGAAAGCAAAAGCAAATATTACTACAATCCTTGTATGTTATAGCAGCATACATGAGGCAAGTTCAGTCCAACGGACAGAAACTCACCAAGACAAAACTACCCTTTGACCCCCAAAAGACGGAAACTAGCACTCCAATCTCCAGGCATGCAAAATATCTCAGTCATCAATAGCAAAAGAAGAAACAAGAAGAACCCAACAAGACAGTGACTTTGAACAGTAAAGATTGAACTTGAAAGTCAGAAAATAGAAGGAAAAAAAAATCTTACTCAAAGTCACAGAGAATTAACTCTCCACCATCTTTGCAAACAAAACACCAGTCTTCACAGTCTCTTTCTTTAACTATCTCTTGCTTTTTGTCCTTCGTTACCTTCTTCATTGTACAGTATTCACACAATGGTTGAGGAGCACTTACTACTGCCTCTCTTTTCGCTCTCGAAGAACCCAAAAGGACACCTCCAAACAAACATAAAAAATAACAAAGCAAATACTTGCACGATATTCGAGAAGCAAAAAGCCACCGCGGTTCTTGAAACCAAAGTGGTAGTTGGTGGTTGTTTTTCAAGTTTTTTCTTATTTTGTAGCATTATGACATAGCATGGGTGATTCGAAATAAAAAGGATAAAAATAATGAAAATAAAGAATAAATGTTTTTTATATGTTTTTATTTTGAAAATATATAAATTTATTCTAAGATTACATTAAATATGGATTTATTTTATATCTCTTTCTGTTTTATTTTTTTAATTTTGAAATACTAAAAAAAAAACAACTTAAATGTACTTACTATACAGGCATTCTTGACATACCCTTGTTTTTTTATATAGTTATTAATATTTGAACTTGTTCGATTGAAAGAATTTACTGAGCATAAAACGATTAGGCGAAGATAGTCATAGCTTTTTATCAAGCAATTTTTTCATATACATTAATTAATAAACCACAATTTAGTGTCATAAGTTTTAGGTTATATAATAATAAAAAAAATACTTATTTGATATATAATAATTAAATAAATTAAAATTATTAATATTAAGATTTGTTTCATTAAAAAACAGCATCAAACAAATAATATTTTTAACTTTTTATCATGTAATTTGTTTATATACATTAATTAGCTAATAGCATAATGTCATGTCCAGGGCCCGGCCTGCAAGACATTTCAATTATTTTTATTACTTAATGATTAAGTACGAGAAGATGTAATATTTTTTTATTTAAATAGATGGGCCCTTCTAATAGTAAATATATTTGTTATCTTTTACTTTAAAACTCTTTATTCTATGCTACCTACGTGGAAAGAAAAGATATATAGTCATAAATAATTTTTTCAATTAAATGAGCTTTGTTGTCTTCTCTCTTGCAGCCTTTTATAATATAAAAGGTATAAAACAAAAATAATTTGGGTCACCAATTAATTTATCTTTCATCAAACAAAATAAAGTAATTGAGTATCGATAACCCAAATTTAAAATTTGTTTTTGTTTTGTTTTGAGATATTTGTTAAGAATTTGATGAGGTTTTTTTAAAATTCTACCATTTTTTCTTCTTCTTTTTTTTTGCTCAGATCTGCTAGTTCTACCAAATTTTTTTTTGAATTCATGTTATAGTAATTTTTTCTAATTAATTAGATATATTTTATTGGTTTGTTTTGATTATGCTTTGATTTTTTTATGTTTTGTTTTTAGCAGAGCCACCAAAATTATCAATTTTTTCTCACGATATATTTTTTAATTTTAGATTGAACCATGAAAAAATAAGAAGAATTGATTCTTTTTTTTTAAAAAAAGAAAAATATTGATAACTCACAGCCTAGTGAACCAACTCCAATATGTTATGTTGAAGTTATGGTTAAGCAGCTCCAATGTGCTTCAATTTACAAAGAACCTGCATTGATTAGTAAGCAACCTCTTACTAGAATCAACATTGCTTTAATTAGAGATCCAAGCAATCGTCCTCAAATTTGAAAATATTCGGTTAATCAACAAGATGAAATTCGAAGGGTATACATTAATTTGGGGCCATATCAACCTTTGATGTTTGAAAATCCGCTGACTGGTGAAAAATATCCTCGTCGATTTCAATCTCATTGGTTCAAAAGTTATCCGTGGCTTGAATGTTCAGAGAAAAGTACTGCATTTTGTTTCCCTTGCTATTTATTTCCAAGTAAACCATCTAAAAAGCCAGGATCAGACACATTTATTGTTAAAGGATTCAATTGTTGGAAGAAAGTTAATGATGGGGAACGGTGTGCTTTTTTTACTCATATGGGAAAATGTCGAAATTCAACTCATAGATTTGCTACCAGGTGCTTGGAAAATTTAAAAAACCAGTCATGTCATATTGAGAAGGTAGTTAAGAGGCAAACTACTCGAGAAAATCTAAATAATCGATTGCGTATTAAAGCTTCAATAGATATTGTTCGTTGGCTCACATTTCAAGCATGTGCTTTTAAAGGGCATGATAAACGTCCAGAATAAAAAAATTGAGGTAATTTTCTTGAAATGATGAAAATTTTAGCATCATACAATGAAAAAATAGGTGCTCTTGTTTTGGGCAATGCTCCACAAAATACTAAATACACCTCACATCAAATTCAAAAAGAAATCTTGCATATCTTTGCTAGAAATGTTCAGTCTCAATTCGTCATGAGATTGGTGATGCAAGATTTTGTTTAATTATTGATAAAGCTCAAGATAAATCCAGAAGAGAGCAAATGACCCTTGACCCTTTTTATTAGGTTTGTTGATAGAAGTGGATTTATACGAGAATGATTTTTGGATATAGTTCATGTCAAAGATACAACTGCTTCAACTCTTAAGGAAAAGATTTCCTTTGTTTTATCTCATCACAATCTTGACGTT
>Ga0307517_10007140_pt1 | contig 16373 bp, 21 predicted proteins | sample 23_EM_MG_FD_194515 | JGI IMG/M metagenome (GOLD analysis project Ga0307517, IMG submission 194515) | Populus trichocarpa ectomycorrhiza microbial communities from riparian zone in the Pacific Northwest, United States - 23_EM | ecosystem: Host-associated > Plants > Roots > Unclassified | place... | reverse complement strand
CAAAAGACTCTAGAATATGCAAGGGGTAAACTACACCGAACAACAAGAACGACTACACAAGCCGGCAACAATCACAGGCCCCGAAAAAATAAAAGGTATAAATAGTCCAAATATGCAAGTACGCGAATGGGGCTCAACGTGTAATAGAAGATGAAAAATCATGGAGGCAAGCCGAAATAGGGATAGTACAGCAACATGGTACAAAGTTCTGATGAGCTACCAATGAACATGGGTGTGGTCGTGATAATGTGCGGGGCGTGGGCAGATGAAGAATAGGTGGGGTCCAATGAGAATGTGGTCAACGTGAACATGAAAGTCATAATTTTTTTTGTCCAAGACAACCATCATCAGCCGGAACAGCCTTCATAGCGGGAGTTTCGTGGAAAGGTGTGGTTGGCTTGTGCCCATGTCGTAAGATTTGCATTCATATATGCATCTAGATGACTATAGAATAATGTTAACATGATCAAGCGCTGCCAACACGAGCCTCATACCTTGTAATATAGTCGGAAGTTGGGCGGTTAGGTGGATTGCAGGTAACGCCATTTTTGGTCCCTCGTCGCTGATATACTCGAACATAATCAATGTACATCTTGGCGGGAAAAACGAGGTGTTTGAAATCTGGAAGCTGGAAACTATTTGCAATCCCCAGATTGAGAATAATATACTAAAGGAAAAAAGGGATCAAAAGAGCAGCGAAATGGTTGAAGGCCGTCACATACCATGGGTTCCTCCGAAATTAGTCTTTGACCAATTTCTGCGGCGGTATCTGGCCCAACCGTAGCGGATGTGATAGTCCACGTTTTTACATCATTACTATACCAGGTGATGTAGCCATCATCTCGGTTTTTGGGGTCAGACCAAAGCTCGTAAGCAAAAGTCGAGAATTCATTGCCGCCGTAGAAGCGATCTTCGATATAGCTGACGGTTGATACGGCCTGCTGGAATGGACCACCTTTATAACCGTTAATGGAGGTAATATCCGAATTGTAGACGGTCGTTGCTGAGGTGTCGTTGTTCCAGTTATATTTGAGGTTATATGGCGCGCATTGAAAACTCTGAGAAACTTCGCCTTGCATTCTGTCAGTATCGATTCGAGCTTCAAGGATGTCAACTTCTGGCACCCCCCTCCCAACATTTACACTAGGTCCGGGATGATCACTGCCAGGGCATGTACAAGCCGACAATTTTTGGCCTGGTTGGGCGGACAAGATGCCACCACCTAGTCCACCCGTAGCCGCTGAAGCTGGCACGCCATCCTTGCCTATTTGACCTGGAAATGTCCCTGCATCACAGCTATCGTAGCTGTAGGGCCACATGCCTTCGGTACTCGCTCCATAGCCAGCTCGTCCCTGTGCAGCATTCAAAAAGGAGAACGGAAATCTCAAAAAGAATTCTACCCACCAAGTTTCCCAGCGTCCATACACCTACAAATCAGGAGTATTACTTTTTATTCTGAGAGGCTTAGGCGAAATACTCACCAGGCCACAGCCCCGGCGTACTCGGACTTCCGGGCAGACTCACTGACACCTCTACGTAACCAGTTGTAAAGCAAAACTTATTCCAGGAAGACAGCATTCCTTGAGTAGGTAGAACGTCAGGAGATTCTGCGATCCAAAAAGCTAAACACGCACCACTCTGAAAGTTTAAATCGTGGATCCTTTGCTCCGTCATTGTAATAACCAACTTGCCGTTGGCTGTTGTTACTGCCTGCATAGATATATATAGGTATTGGTAACGGAGAACGGAGAAACCACCCACCGATGGATCATACCATTCACTATCACCAGTGGGCCTACTTCAAGTCAATATACACTCCTCACACAGATAATTTAAATTACCAGTAGTGCAGATCAACAGCCTCCCAATATGGATCATCGCCGGGATAGAAACTCCTTCCATCCGTGTTGAACTCGTCACTAAAGACCAAATCATACAATTTCCCATCCGACCCTTGTCGCGTAAAAACCGAATTGGGGGTTTCTTTGTCAATTAAACCTGGTACGTTCGGAAGAACAGGTATTTGTCCGGTTCCATTAATGCCTCCAACGTTCCAGCCAGTTATCCGTGGTGGAAGGTGGGTGTAATGATACATAACAGGATATCCGATGAATAGCGTGATAAGCGACGCAATGAGGAGTATAATAGCACTTGCATTAACCCATCCTCTCCAGGAGAAGAGAGTGAAATTAGAATCTCGAGGATCAGGGTTGTGGAGGGCATCGTCGATGTCAGGATCTCTATCCCACAAAGATTGGGGCATTGTCGCAGTTGTCGGTGCCACTGGCTGTGGTGGAGGCGCCTTTTCCCGTGAATGCGTCGCTACTGAGTTTTCTGAGGAAGGACCCGTGCTGAACCTAGTGGTTGTGCCATTATCTCCTGTTTCCTTACCCGATGCCGGATGATACTGATTAAAAATAATGAGCTTGTCCAAACAGGATCAGAGAAGGAAAACGAACTGAATATGGTCCATAACCTCCTCCAATATTCCCCCTTGCAACTCCCATCGCAATAGCATTGCGTCCATTATGCCCTCGACTACTATGCCTGCTGTTGGCCGACGCTGATCGAACAGGTCGCGGACCACCAATATGTGATTGTTGCTTTTGCTGTTGCTGATAAACAGGTTGCTGTTGCTGGCTCTGATAGACTGGCTGAGATGGCTGATAGACTGGCTGGGGCTGCTGGTAAACTGGCTGGGGTTGCTGGTAAACTGGCTGAGGCTGCTGATAAACCGGCTGAGGCTGCTGATACACTGGCTGAGGCTGCTGGTAAACTGGTTGAGGCTGTTGATAACCCGGTTGATGTCGATGGCTCTGATGGCTCTGGTAACTTGTGTACGAGTTGGCGCGTGTTGGACTTTGTGTTGGGACGACGGCATATTGGGGGGTCGGTTGCTGGACTTGCTTACGTGTTGGACGAGTCATGAGGGTGGAAATGAAGAGACAGTGGAGGCGCCGTCAAAAGAACGCCGGAACCTGGAGGACTCCCAAGTACGGTCTAAAGTTGAAAGGCTCAGGGTCTATTGCAATTGCTTCTCACGCCCAAATTCAAATAAACAAAGAACATATAGAGAAATCCAACGTCTTCTCCTTTCCTACACTGTCCTCTAAATTTCTTGTCTGTGGAGTAAAAGTGCTTCGTGCCACAAGGTCGTATCAACGATATCTTTAGCCAAAATGAGTGGGAACTGCTACAAAGCTGGCCATTTCCCATAGTCGGCCTCGACTTCCCTAAGCCCTCGTGGCAATGCCATTCGGATGGGGATAGGGGAGAATTGGGAGCTAAGTAATCCTGTAGTAGCCGGTCGCCCCTTGGGCAGATAGTAACGCCTCTACTTAGTCTCTGGCTAGACAAACTCGCAGCCACTTCCAAGTTCTACTACTCCAGTGGGATGTGACGTGTCCAGACCGCACTGTCGCCGCGACGCGTTGAAAACGCGAGGCTCTCCATCACGTGTGAATCCTGAATCCGCGGGAGCATCTTATGATCTGATCAGATCTCGGTTATTTCAAGGTTATCTCCTGAACCAGCTTGAATGTTGTGGGCTTCATCAACATTTTGGGGAAGGTCAGCTCTCAAGCGAATTCTGTCAACTCGAACCTGAGAGGATAAAAATTAAAAGCATGGCAGCGGATGCTTCAATGTCATAATGCTCAACAGAGTCCTCGACCCGAGTCGATCGTGATCGACGCCCAAATAATCACACCCAACTTGAACGCCATACGCGATTTAACGACATTGATTCTTAATATTTCCAGGTGGAACGCCCAAGAATCTTCCGCAGAAGATGTGATAAAGTCCTCGCGACGCATCTAAATTTATGGCGTTGCCCACTGTGCAACAAATACACAATCACTGCGACCGATATCGTGCATTGTAGAAGGCGACACCAGAACGCGGCGGTCGCAACTGGAGTGTATGCGAGAGAGATTGGAATTTGATTGGAATTGAACAGGATAATCTTGACATAGCCAATGTCGACATCCCAAAATGGCCACCGACGATGAACGTGTTCCCACTATCCAACCTTCCTCAATTGAGGGGAAAGTGCTAGGAAATTTGAGACAATGCAAACGAAGCTGTTTCATAATATTGAAACCCATGCGCGTGGTCATATGTGCATCCAGATCGCTGACGGCGATACTGACAAACATTTCTCAACTCGATTGTACAGCGACTGAGGCTCTCCATAACTCATTCAAACCACAGAAGAGCTGGACGTAGCTGTAGGCTTTATGTTAAAACACCGGTGGGAAGAACAAGGCATATTGGTTCCTATACGCTTGAAGGATTAACTGCAACATAGCCGCCGTCAATAACAATTTCCTGCCCATTCACATAACCACCAGCGCGCGACGCGAGATACACAGCGGTACCCCCCATTTCCTGTCCACTAAAAAGATAACTGGGTATAAAAAGTGATGTGAAAAGGTGGGGAAAGAAAACGCACGTTCCGGCACGCTTCGCAGGGACAGGTAACACCCCTTTCGCAATCTTGTCCACATCTTCCGGCATAACAGCATCAAAGGTCATTTCCGAGGCATAAACTCCAGGCGAAATTGCATTCACGCGGACAGGTATTCCCTTCAGAGCTAGCTCGGTGGAGAGCAGCCTTGTCAGATGTGATGCTGCAGCTTTTGCACTATTGTAGCAGAACTGTTCAAATACATTAACGAGTTGAAGCTGCCCAGTGCACCATTAAGGGTAAGTGACGAACATGATCTTGTGCAACCTTGATGATACCACTGATACTTGTGATGTTTATGACGCTTGACCAATATCCGTCAACATCCTGCGATCCCTTTGCGAGTAATCCAAGGAAAGCGGTGGTCACGAAAAATATAGAGGCCGAATTAATTTGATAGAGGCTGCCCCACGCTTCAAAGGATTCGTTGTTGAATAGAGCCGTTCCGAGAGCCTCCGCATCTTTCCTTTCTGGAGATGAAGCGTCGCTGAGGAAGCGGGATACTGGCCCAACCTGACCTGCGCTAATTGGGCAGTTCCATCAGGTCGAATGCATCTATGTAGCAAGTAAAGCGTCTCAACTTGTTCACGAGAATGTGCAGTTTCCCCTCTTTCTCCTCGATGAATTTCTTTGCCTTTGAAATGCTGGCTTTGTCGGTGACATCCATATGTAATCTGAAAGGCACAGTGCAATGAAGATCACAATTTCCCCCGACAGCAAAACACATACGGCAGGATTTCCCCTCCGATCTGTTTATCCCATGCCGACGAAGCTTTCTCGAGTACCTCTAGTCGGCGTCCAGCGATATAGACCATAGCACCAGCGGCAGCAAGCCCCTGTCCAATCATCAACCCGATCCCTGTTCCGCCTCCCGTAACAATTGCGACTCTTCCAGTCAGATCATTCGAGACAGCAGGGCGATAGGACTGTGGGGAGGACATGATGTGGATGTTGCGGAGAAAGATGAGCTATCATTGGGGCTTGACAAGGATACATACTCCTCGGAAGCCATTACCTTTTACTGACGACGGCTCTATTCAGAATCTGTGATCGGTCCGGCCGGCCTTTCAGTTCTTGGCAGAGCTCCACTCAACCTTCAAGTTTTGCTTCCAAAAATTGAAATAAATAAGTTAATACAAGATCATGAAGAGTCAGGCTGAAGAGAAGTAATTATGGATACAAAGGGAGTAAAGAGGTCGTGACTACAACAAAAAAGATACAGTGGGTGGTGAATTAAGATTGCCTATACAATTTGGGAAGATAGTGTACGTTGAGGGTATCGATACGATAATGTCCGTGCAATAGATGGCTTTGATTTCGACCGAAAGATGCTGAGCCCGGGCTATTCCTGACGTGATTCTGCAGATTCAACACCTGGTCTGGTGTACGAGACCTCTTGACGTGAATTCTGGACAGATATGGCAGGGAGTGTGTCATGGCCTGAATCATCCTGGAATCGTACCAGCCATGGCCAACGAAAATGAAGCGAAGGGTCCGTGGGAGTGCATAAACATAGAAAAATGATTTGAGACTGGGGAAAGAGTGCTGCGAGCGGCTCAAATCAATGAGGCGCAGAGACGAAAGGGAAGGTGCTAATATGAGGGTAACAAGATGTGCTAATTCAAAGGGAATGTCGGACCCATCGACCTTCAAGTGAAACTGGGTCAAGAATGGAAGGGTGACGCGTTTCGTAACGGATTCACGACGTGAGGGGAGACGAGTGACCTTTCCACGGGGAAACAATATGCGAAAATCAACAAGTCGAGATGAGATGGAAAGAATGGATATAATGTCATAGACAGCTTGATGTCCGCTGGTAAATCCGTGATGAGTGTAATCGAGGAATGTTAAATTTGCGAAAAGTGAAGGCATCCAGATTAATCTAATGCCGTCCACGGTAAGTCGGTGCAAGCGAGGGGCGTAGGCGGCAAAAATGAGGAACTCTTGAACGTCGTCGTTGGAGCGGTGAACGAGGGTCAGTTCCTGTAAACGCGGGGCGGGTGACGCGCAGTCCGCTAGGGCAGCTTTCCAAAGGAAGGGGGAGTATTCAGAAAACTGGATTTCAAGAGAACGCCATTGTCGGATATAGGGAACGACGATGTGCATATACCAGTTGACTGTGTATGGGTTGAAGTCTTGCGAACGACGAGCTCCTGAGCGGGTCTTTCTGTAAGGCAGGAGTTGGATGTCCAGGGTGCAGGCTTGAGCACGGCGAATACGCTCACGCCACATGGACTCATTGGGTCCGATGGCAATACGACGCCATAGGGCAGGGGTACGCAAAGCGATCTGCCTCCAGGTGCTGCATACATGGGAGACAGTAAGGGGAAAGAAGGTGTCTTGTTCTGACCCGAGGATGAATATGAGGCCAAGAAGTTCGACGGGAAGTTGGCGTATGAAATGAGGCAGAGGGAGGTGGAAGTTAGGCGGTTGTTGCGATCGGAGATGGCGAGGGCGACTAATAACGCGCTGTCGTGTGGTGGGGATGAGCGGGTTGGGTGGTTCTGGATGAGGATTACGTGAAAAACTGGGTGAGGGGTTGTTTGAGTCATGACTGTGGATGTTCCTCTCTGAATACCAAGCACTCACAACGAACAGGATAGCTTGGATTTAATGATATTGACTAAGGAGCGACTAAACGTGCGCACTCGCCCCTGGGATCTGGGGTCAGAGGGCGACATTTGCTACAGTGACATGAGAAGAAAAGGAGGGAAGAAAAAGGGAGGATCCATTCCATGTCCTGATTCATTATATGCCATGTTTGCTCGGGAGTGATTAACCGAGGGGCTCGGAGAATGCAGCATCGGAGGACATCCTCGAGCGTTCACCGAAATGTAATTATGAAGAGCTGTGCCGTCCCAGTTCCGTAGACAAATCGGACAAAAGGGGGGACAACCTGCGGATTCCCAGAGCAAAGCTAAGAATGCTATAATGACAACGATGTGCGATCGAGACAAAGACGTTCTTGCCGTGGCAGTGCCCAACGCGTCCTAAATTGGGTTCGACGCGTTACGTCATTCTTTTAGCGCTTCCGTGGAATTGTTTCGGTAATTACAAGGTAATTATGGGTAAACCCCGGTCACAATCAACGATCAAGCCGTTGTTCTGAAGAATCTGAACAGTTGTCGTCAAGTACAAATCGAATTTTGTTGGTCTGATGCAAGTCTAAGTGACTAAAGTCTGACCAAAGTTGGACCAAAGTCTGACGACTCGGACGGAGACAACGGAGAGATCATGAGCTTACGTCATCACTCAACGTTCAACTCCACTCAATAATGGACGAAACTGAATCCCTGGAAGCCCTCGCTAATATTCTAACGGCTGTCGCGGAAAGGCCCTATGATATATCTCTCCATGCGCAACATGTCAAGCTGGCTCAATCCTTGGAGGGAATGGAATCCGAGGCTCAATCTGCGATGGAAATGATGACCCAACTTGTTGCCGCTGGCGATGACGTCTGGGTCCCTCTCCTGAATTCCAAAGAACAATCCGTCGATCTGGAAACAGAGGGCGGTGTTCAAGAGCTCTTGGAGCTATATTCGCGTGCAGAGGACGATTATTTATGTGCGTATTAGTACTTTACTGCTACCAATCCAGTGCTTAGAGAATATCAAGCAATTTCAATACTGCAGAAGCATCTTAACTTCCTCGTGGAACGCCACGGTCTCTATTTTTCTGGAGAACAATTGCGACCCGAGGCACTTGGAGATGTTTTTACGACTGCCTGGACACGAAACTCCATCCACCAAGTTGTACAGAAAGGGCTAGGGCATCTCATCGAGGTATGCATAACACCTGTATCCGTGCCCTCTATTTTCCTCATTTCATCTTCTCTTAGAGTCACAAACTCTGGGATGTTCAACGTGATTGGGAAATGGAGATGCTCGAAACGGCGTCAAAATCCGAAAAGTAACATCTTTAACACTTGTGTCCTTACTCCCAATTACTAATACTCTTCAGGCCACGGTTGGTCGAACGACTGCAAATATTACTTTTGGAGAGGCTTGGACAACCCCACCCTAGTCAGTGCTATTACCTCATTTCAACCGGTTCAGTAATTCATCTCATCCTCTTCTAGGCATTGAGGATACCTTCCAGTCGTATTCATCTTTCACGACAAGCTATCTACCTCCACAAGACTACGAGTCCCTCATGGTCTCTGCCTCCAAGATTCGAGGGCAGAGTATCCGCAATCTCGACCGCCGCGAGCGCCTGGAAACAAATCTTGTATTGGCACTCCCCCCTTTAATCATCCTGTTTCTAACCTATACCATTTCAGGCTAATACAAATGGCTCACTGGAAGCATTCCAGCAATATATTGGGTATGAACGGAGGGCAAAATATCCAGATATTTTTGTCACACGCGGTGTATATGAAAGAGCGATCGCAGAGGCTGCTCAACGACGTTTCTCTGGAGAAGTTGGAGCAGAGGAGGCCTTACGGATGTTCTGGACGAGTTATTGTGATGCATTGGTCAGTAATATTTATCGTATTCTCAATAACTGGTCCATTATTTTTGTAGAGAATACTGGATATCGGGGTCGACGTGGAATTGGACGTTTACAGACGAGCAGTGAGGAGTGTACCTGGATTAGGAGAGGTCTGGGCAAGGTATCTACGATTCTTGGTAAGTCAGTGGGTTGATGCCCTCCAAGCGTTCCTCAAGCATTTCTTTAGGAACGCATCGACGAACCGCCGGAAGGTTTGGAGACGGTTCCAGGTAAGCTCTCATTGCAAACGGACTTATGTGGTTGATGTTCAAATTTGGTAGAAATTTATAATAGGGCGTTTGAAACCAAACTCATCCAATCTGACATCGATCAACTGGCGCCAGTTGTACTTGCGCGTGGTGGTTATGAAAGGCGGCGTGCTGAAGGCGAGACCGACGGTATTCTTTATACTTTTCCATCCGAATTTTTCTTACATCCGTTGCAAGATCAAGACGCGCTCCCAACATTGATTGGTGTCGTAGAAAGTGGTATTGAAATGGCCCGGCAAGGTAGTGCTTTATATTCATCATAACTTATTCGAGCTGAACCATCTTCTTTAGCCTCGAAATCCATTGATCCCAAATTGCGATTGGAGAAATTCCTCGTCTCCATCGTATGTCCCTTGTATGAATTTATCTAACATCTGTTAAAGAATCGATTGTAGTATGAAAATGCCGGCATTGCCTCCGCGGCCCTCGATGTATGGACAGCTGCCACCAAACACTCTAAAGCCAGCTATCTAGTCTGGTCAAACTACACTGACACCCTCATGTATGTACCTTTCTATTCATGGTTCTCGAATTTGCTGAGACAAAACCTATGAAGAAAGCACAAACAAATCGAGGATGCCCGCCAAATATTCATTGACATTCACACCAAGCAACTGGATTGGCCTGAAGCAATTTGGGAGGCCTGGATTGCATTTGAACATCTTCATGGATCCGTGGAAGAAATCGAATTTTGTCTTGACAAGATTGAAAGTGCCCAGTACCAAACCAATATGAGGCGCGCAAAGGTGACTCCTTGCTGATTTTAGCTTGTAAGCCTGTATATTTAAACTGTGGTGCAGGAAGCCGCGAAAGCATATCAAGATATGCAAGTTGCCGCAGAAGCCCAGGCATCAGTCCCAACTGCTTCGGCACTTATTCCAGATGCCTCAGCGTTAGGCAGTGTAGAGGCACCTATGGAGGTCGACCATCCTGAACCTGAACGAGGCACAAAACGTGGCCCAGAGGAAGATGAAGCTCCATCAGAACCTCATAAAAAGGCACGAATCGGTACGTCTTCCTTCTACTTACCTTCCCCTCGCACACTGTTGAATACGAAAACAAACATTTAGAGCAGAAACCTCTGCCTTTAAAAAGGTCTGGACCGCCGCTTTTTACCATCTATTTATCCTCACTAACGCTGCCTTGTTAATCATCGTCTCCAGGGATCGAGAGAATTCAACTGTATTTGTGGCCGACCTTCCTCAAGGCGTCTCCGAAGAGGACCTCAGCAATTTATTCAAAGATGTAAGCCTCTTTTAGTTTAGATTCGACCCTCTCCCAACTTTATATATTGACTTCATTCAGTGCGGGAAAGTACGAGAAGTCAAAATCACCCACCTGTCAACTTCAATTGTTGCTACCGTGGAATTTTTTGACAGAGTAAGAATCATCGTCTTTCTTATGCCATATTTTTTATAACACACCGATCGCAGGATAGTGTCCTTGCTGCCTTGACAAAGGACAAAAAGCGACTACACGACCAAGAAATTTCCGTTCACCTTGCTTGGAAATCGACTCTCTATGTTACAAATTTCCCAGAGACGGCAGATGATCCATTCATGAGGAACTTATTTGGAAAGGTATGTACCTTTGTTGAAACTTGGGTGATCGACCATTGAACCTTTCTTTTATCGTAGTACGGGACGATCTTTGATGTTCGGTGGCCAAGTAAGAAGTTCAAGAATACCCGAAGGTTTTGCTATGTGCAATTCACATCGCCGGTTTGTGAACAATCCGTCTACTCAGTCACAATTTTCTTACCCGACAATTCTCAGGATGCGGCACAGAACTCTCTCGAACTCCATGGACACGAGTTGGAGCCAAACTTACCGCTGAACGTTTATATTTCCAACCCAGAACGGAAAAAGGAGAGGACTGATCAAGATGCCAACGAGAAGGAAGTATATGTTGCCGGTCTTAGCAGGTTTACCACGAAGGTCGACCTTGAGAAACTTTTCTCTACGGTATGGACACCTCTACACTACTATCTTCCTCTGATCTAATGCATACATGGCAGTATGGCCCCGTCAAAGACGTCCGGATAGCTCTGGAGGATAATGGACATGCGAGAGGGTTCGCCTTCATCGAATTTGAAGAAGCGGTAAGTCTGCTTCGATCACACACGACCGTGTATTTGGTGCATTAATCCCTTTCATTTCAGAAAGACGCGCAGTCTGCTTTGGCCGCCAATAACCACGAGCTCAAGAAACGGAGGATAGCAGTCACCCTCGCAGACCCTCGTGTACGTGCGCGACACAAGTACGTATGATTTTAGTACTTGAGCTTACAAACCACACTAACTGTGTCACAAGGTCGGAAATTGGTCTCAGTCGGGTGGCAGAGGCGAGAAATAGGTCTGTCCGGATCAAGAACCTCCCCCCTGCAACGCAGGAGGGTCTTTTACAACAGGTCTTGGAGAAGATTGCGCCTGTTAAACGTGTTGAGGTATTTTTGGACAAGCAAGAGGCAGTTGTGGAGCTAGAAAATCCGGCGGTTAGTGCCTTGTTTGTCCTCATCTTTGCTCTGGGATTCTCATGTCTATGTTGCATCAGGATGCTGGTCGGCTGCTGCTGAGAACAGAACCCATCGTCTTCGCGGGTAACACGCTGGATTTAAGCGAGGATATACCTTCTGCTCGTCAGCCCGGAGCTTCACATCAAAGTGAAAATGCTCTGTTCAAGCCTAGGAGGCTTGGTCCTTCGAAGCCGAAAGCGGGGTTAGGTTTCAAGAAATCGACAGCTGCGGTCAAATCTGCGGATGCTACAGCACACGTTGTTCCCGCTTCTTCTAGTGGTGGTAAAGGACAAGATGACTTCCGAAAAATGCTGACGAAAAAGTAGCTAGCCGCTACGTCTTGCTACCGGGCTAGTAGTAGTGGTGCAGTACTTAATATCGCAGGCTGGCATCGGGAGACTAAGTTAGCAGTTAGTTATGACAATTAGCACTCGCACGTGATCACCAATTAATTAAAGCTGTCCTTTCGAACTGAGTTCATACCCTCCCTTTCCCTTTGAGTTCTCATGGACGTGGATTTCGAGTACTCAGAATCATCTTCAATTACCTTCGAATGGACTCTAAGAGGCTTGAATAGTCTGTTTGATTCCACGAAGGGCGACAAGAAGTCCAAGGTCACAAAGTCAATTCGCTTCGGAAATAATCGATGGCAGGTAATCGACCTTTCGTCAAGTTGCATGGCAGAGACATGTAAACATTGAATCCATAAATCAGATTCTCTTCTATCCAAATGCTGGCCAGACCAAGGAAGCTACCGAGGGTGGTTTTGTTAGCCTGTACCTTTCATGTGAAGTCAGTCCTCCTTGCTCTCTTCTATGAAGACTCAAGCCTATCGAATACATTCTAGCCTACCCCGAAGGAAAAGGAACTAGCCTTATCGGATTCTGGCAGGTGCAATGTGAATATGATGGGTGTAACTGAGAAATATCTAATGTTTCTTTCTTCAGATGGGTTCGAGATGGGGTCTACAAATTTAGTTTCGAACTTCGCAAGTGGGTCCTAATCTTTCTGATCTCGACTATGTTCACGAAATCTGCCATATTACAAGTGTTGGAAAGACAGTGTTGTATAACTCGAAAGAGGCTCAGAATCATTCTTTTACCTACAAGGTATTTTCACTGGCAGTCCGCTCCATCTATCATATCACAAACGACATTTCTTTGTCCTTTTAGACAGCGAATTGGGGATGGTAAATTTCCCTCCAGAGAAGGCTCTCCAGCACTAAATTAGTTTACTTGCGACAGGGCACAATTTGCTCGACGAGACAGCGTATATTATCAATCCCCGCCTGTCAAGGCCCAGGACGCCTTTGTAATTATCTGCACTATCACGTCATCCCCGGGAATACCCCAGAACCAGATATTGCCTCGACAACCGGTCCCAAAGGCGCTTCTGGACACAGTTGGAATGCTTCTAGATGACCCTCTTTACTCCGATGTACAGTTCGTGATTCCTAGGCGCGGACAAAACGGAAGTAACGGTCGGACGATATGGGCCTCAAAACGCATTCTACAACGAGCAGACTACTTTCAAACAAGTGGGCCTTTCGTTCTAAAACACGGAGCTATACTAACATGCCCTATCCTCTAGTGTTCAACTCGAATTTCGTGGAAGGCTATTCCGAGCACGCCGATCACAATCAAACCCCCCGAACTGCGACCCAAGATATAGGGAGAAGCCCGCTCACTCCGAATCTAATTCTGGACGAGTTTGAAGATTCAGATAACGAAGACGATGGAGACCTCCCAGCTAATTCCTCGCAACAAAATTCAAATTCTTCAAGTGGAATTGAAGAAGTCTCACTGCTGTTGGCGGACTCTAATCGCGCCGATTCTGATAGGACGGAGCCTGAAGGTGCACAACCACCAGATTCTCATATGTCTTCCCCGTCAGCGCTCGTTCTTAGGCCTGATGCCCTGTACCGAGACCAATCTACCGCGTTACCAAAGACCAAAATCGTGGTTAGAGATGCTGCTTACACAACGTACCGTGCAATGTTGTATTATGTGAGTAACCTTCCAATCCTTTCGCAGGCACGCAATATTCAATATTGGCAGATTTACACCGATAACATCGTTTTTGCACCTCTTTCTTCCTCTTTCTTGGCGGTATCGCGCGAACACACCGGCTTTGGCACGCCAATGGAGACCTTACCATCTACACCGTCAGAAGGAGGCCAAATGATAGGCCCCAAGCGTGTTACAACTCATGACACTGCTCATTCTCGGGCAGAATGGATCCGAGACTGGGTGCGGAATAATCCAGGAAGACCTTCCCCGTGCTCTGCAAAATCTATTTACCGCATTGCAGATAGTAAGTAGTGTTATTCATTCTAAGAAAGTTGACTGATTCGTCTTTTCCTAGGGTTAGATTTATCGGAATTAAAGGAACGTGCTGCCCAGGTACTGAACGACGGCGAAGGGATTTATTGGGCACCTTACTAAATCATTGTTATTTCAGCACATTATGAAGTCATTGACTGTAGACAACATTGGTTATGAAGTATTCTCCCCATTTGCAGCGGCATTTGAGACGATACGCAAGGTACGCAGCCTGTCCATAAACTTTACTAATGAAAATCCAATAAACCTCACCAATAGGTCGAGGTCGAATTCTTCCTTAGTCACTGGCAAGACATCCGCGCTTCAGAGACGATGAAGAATGTTTGGTTGCAAATCAGGAATGGAAGGCACCCAGGATTCGAAGAGGGTCAGTCAACCACTCTCCACTGTGCCTCCGATAACCACTTGACACCATATACAGTTTGGCCAGTCATTGCGCAGAGATTGGAGTTCAAACCTGTCACTCCAGGTGCATCTCCGACAGCAAGGAATAGCCAATACACTGGATAATCATTTTGTGTAACTTCTAACCTAAATGTATTTTAATGTATTATTGATATTGCATTCCGAATGCCTCCCTATCCTATTAATAAACTCGTCCTCCTCATTAGAATATCCTACGGGGCAAGAGATTTCAGCTTCCAAATTTTGCGTTGTGGAATATACGGATACCATGGTCCCTCTAGGAGTCGTACGTCAGCCTACCATTACATTGCTCGTAATAGCACTAGTTCGAAGGTCAGTTCAGCGCTCGCCATCTCTTTTAACACCTGTTATGGAGCAATTCACCATTCAAACACCAGCAGATCTCTTTACATACCTGGCACCTTCAACTATAAATTTCCAGTTTCCTGTTGAGCTCCTCATAGAAATTGTCATACTCCTCTCCACCCTTCTCCACCCTAGATCAGCGAACCCACTCTCTTACCTCTCAGGTGACCAGAACCTCTGGCATTCCTTTTGCCTTTAGAAATTTGCAATACACAGGGGACGTGATACCAAAAATACTAAACATCCAGTCAAGGTCACCAAATTTAGTTAGGTTCGTCGAAATTGTTTCCCCCTTTTCTGATATTTTTGAAACGAAGGGTCCAACAGAAAGGTCGAGCTAAAATTCAAGTTTAATGACGATACATAAGTTATAACAATGGCGCTGTTATCCTTGAATTACCAAAGTCGCTCTCAAACCTCCAGTCTTTCGAATTCCGAGTCACCCAAATTTGGCTACTCATCCCTTCAGCACATATTTCTCAGCTCATAACCTCGCGTCCCTCTGGATGAGCTGGTCCGGAACTATGTACCAGTTGAAGGGCCACCTACACCTGGTCTCTCCGGGCTGAAGAAGCTCTCCATAAGCTATCCACTCTCGTCGAGCTTAGGCTTAGCATCAACTACGAACCTGACCCTGAGAACCTTGGAGGTGACTTCCGCAGGCGAGACTCTCCGCGTCCGAGTCTTTGAATATACTCGTCGACAGGATAATAGTGTGCTGGAGGTGATATTCCCCCATTTCACAAAGATCAGCATCAAATGGAACAATATCCAGAGTGGACATTCTGTTCTCTGGAATGTTTGTTCACAGCTAAAAAGTTCGTTCTGCCCTGACGTTGGAGCTCTGACGTTGGAGGATCTTGTAGGACTCAGACACCAGTTTGTCCCCAGACTTGCGAGATCAGTACCGAAGATCCCGTCACAGCAGATAGCGATTATGCTCGGTATATATGAGTCGGTATATATGAGCGTCGGGCCGTCGGCTCAAAGGATTGTGAAATGCAAGTTGGAGGATTTGCCTGGTGAGAACGACCCAAAAGAATGAGTCTGTTGATTTATTGACGATGGAACGGTGCAAGGGCTTTCTCCGAACCTAGCTGGATTGCACGATCCCCTCACGAGTCGGGTTTGCGAGGAGTCGCCAAAACTCACCAGGCCAAAAGTTAATCTCAGTCAGGTTTCAGTTCAAACTGCTTGTATGTCATACGTAGGCCTATCTAATTTTGTTTGCTTTCTTACATACTTGTTCAATACAATTTTACAACAATTTTTTGCGGAAGTTACATGAAAAAAAAAAACAACACTGTGCAGGAGTAAGAAAAAGTAAAGGATGAATGTTGTTCAGGCCAATGGGTCATGGAACAACTGCTGGTGAACGACACTCATGGAGTGGATTCATGTCCTTGTTGGTTTCTAAAGAGCGCAAAGGACCATTAATTCCACCACACCATTTTTGTATTCTCACCGTTCTGTCCTCATATTCATCTGGTTCTAAAAGCTCCTCCTCCTCCTCGTCAT
>Ga0307517_10007139_pt1 | contig 16375 bp, 10 predicted proteins | sample 23_EM_MG_FD_194515 | JGI IMG/M metagenome (GOLD analysis project Ga0307517, IMG submission 194515) | Populus trichocarpa ectomycorrhiza microbial communities from riparian zone in the Pacific Northwest, United States - 23_EM | ecosystem: Host-associated > Plants > Roots > Unclassified | place... | reverse complement strand
ATTCTAACTCTTGTCCCCCCCCCCCCATCAAATATCTAGACCTGACCCTTGATTAGAAACTCAAAATTACCCCTTCCCCTGTCCAAATGGTAACTGCAATGTTCAATATGGTGAAAGATTGTAGTATGACTTTTGAAGTATTCTTTTTCCAAACATTTCAGGATCCTGATAATATAACATACTTTGCAGACAGCCGCTCTAGATGGTGAAATTGATTTGAAGACAAGGGTAACACCCTCTGCCTGCATGGGGATAGATTTTGAATTATTGCACAAAATTAAGGCAAGTTTTTTTTTTTTTAATTAAGATTTCATGTAAAAGTCATTTGTTTGTATTCCATTGGTCAATCATTCATTGTTTCCTTGTTTATCCTTAGGGTGTCATTGAATGCCCCAATCCTGATAAGGACATCCGACGACTTGATGCAAATTTACGCTTGTTTCCTCCATTTATTGATAATGATGTATGCCCATTGACCATAAAAAACACAATTCTTCAGTCATGCTACTTGCGTAACACTGAGTGGGCGTGTGGAGTTGCTGTCTACACAGGCAATTTCCTACTTATTGAAATGCAGTGAGCTTAACTATTTTGTGTTATTAGTTTATTATTCTCAACTTGCATAACCTTTTATGCACAGTGCCTTGGTATGGATTAGATTATTGATGCATTTCCAATTGTCTCAGTGAATTGCAGCAGAGTTAAATTATGCAATTTCTGTATTTGATACTTCCTTTTCAGGTAATGAGACTAAGCTGGGTATGAGTAGGGGTATACCTGAACCAAAGCTGACAGCTTTGGATGCCATGATTGACAAGTTGACTGGAGCTATATTTGTTTTTCAAATAGTGGTTGTTATGGTTCTAGGGATAGCCGGGAATGTCTGGAAGGACACTGAAGCTAGAAAGGTAACGTTGTTGTGCTTGCCAGACTGTGATGCTCTATTATTATTTTTCAGATAAAAGAAAATGCTATATTAATGAAAATGTAAAAGAATAGAAAGACAAATGAAGTCAAGTCATTCTCCATGGAAGCACAATAACAAAACAGAACACTTATAAATTGGGCACTGCTATCCCATAGAATGTCAACCATGGATAACCCTTAGAAGTGACAGGAAGCATGGCGCCATAAAGATACCATATCAAATTTCTAGAAGTATACTGGTTCTGAAAAACTCTTGCATTTCTCTCTAATCAAATGCACCAAAAATTGCACTGATTGCACATTGTCGTAAAACCTCAAATCCTTCTCTCAAATACCAAATGAGATCAGCATACAATCAGCCATTGTACTTGCAAATACTTCATATTCACCACCATAGCCTAATAATTAATATACGCTGTATAATTATTAAGCTGAACTTGAGGTCTCTGTTAAGTCGTTTGCACCTCTTAAGAATGTTGATTTCGAATAACATTGCCTTAACCAGGAAACATACTGGTTTCATAATAGTAGCTCAATTTGCCTCTTATTTCCATCCCATAACGTGGAAGTTTTATCTTGTAGTGAATTTTTTTTCTATGTTTTTTGTGTATGAAAATGTTAGCTCTCAAACACGTACTCAAGTTTTGATTTTGCATCCTTTGCAGCTATGGTATGTTTTATATCCAGATGAGGGTCCTTGGTATGAGCTACTAGTGATCCCTCTACGGTTTGAGCTTCTCTGTTCCATCATGATTCCGATATCGATTAAGGTAAGTTTGCATAATGTGGTAATTATTTTAGAGCACCCATATTATTGTTGTTTTGATGGTTTGGCTTCGATTTCACTCATGCCTCATGAATGCTGGAAGAATCATAGTCCAGTTGAGCAACTAAGGACATCATGGGCCTGTTCACTCCCCTGTAAAAGGATGGATGAGATCTTAGAGGGAGAAAAACTAAAAAAAAACAAACTGATTTTTCTACTCCTTTCAGCTAGAAGCTGAAGATTTCTCTATTATCCCATGTATGAACTCTAGAGAAGCTATAAATTGTTATGGCAGATTTATTTTTATTCATGAAAAAGATTTTGATTATTTGGAGGCCTTTGGTAATCGATCTTGTATAACTGTTGGAAAATTGTGAAGGGAGGGTTTATTTTTGTGCTCATGCCATATCAGTCTAAATTTCCAATCACTGGTGTGAGATTTACAATCCTGAAGAAATTACAATGATACTTTCTGCTTAATTTTAAAGTTACAAGTTTTGCCCTGTTATGTGTTGACACTGCAAACCATCTATCATTTTTCTGGTGCAATGTGATGATGAGTTTATTGATTTTTTATGATCACCATCTAGGCCAGTGTGTAAAATCTGAACTTCTTTCTGCAACAGGTATCTCTGGATCTTGTTAAGAGCTTATATGCAAAGTTCATTGATTGGGATAGGGAGATGATTGACCTAGAAACCGAGACTCCATCCCACGCGACAAAGTAAGTTATAGAATGAAAGTAAAGCACTTGTTTTGAACTAGATATGTAAATCCAGATATTCGAACACGTAATTGAAGTATCATTTGTTTTATGTGGCAGCACAGCAATAAGTGAGGATCTTGGGCAAGTTGAGTACATTTTGACTGACAAAACCGGAACCCTCACTGAAAATAAAATGGTTTTCAGAATATGTTGCATCAGTGGCAATTTTTATGGGAATGAGGCTGGGGATGCTTCGAAAGGTTTCTTTCCCCCCTCCCCTCACACTTTCTCTTGATTTTTCAAGCTCATCTTTTTTCCTCAAATTCAGACTTAATCAATTAATACATTTTCTTCACTTGTAGTTGCTGCACTTTGAATGCCTTCTGTTGTTTTGAATTTACTGTTTTAAGCTTAGTTTTGGAATCAGGTTAGAAGCTGTTAAGTCAATTTTGTGCCTGCATGTGTGTCGTATATAGATCAGTTACTTCTATAGGCATTTATAGTTGAGTTTCTTCTACAAGTTTGTTTCCTGAATAGCCGAGATTAGTTGTTTCAAAGCATACCTTGTCCACAACCGGTTAATTTTAATTATGCAATCTCCATAGATCCAAGACATATGTTGGTTTAATCTCTAGAATCAAACTCTTCACCATATTGCCATTTGTATGACTGGCGATGTAAAATATGTTTTCATTTTGAAGAATGCTTATGAGAAAGCATTCTGTTTTCAAGATCTACAGGTAGATGTGTGTATGATTTCAAGGTTCCATAAATTAGAAATAGATAAAGCTTAAGTATGCATACACTTTTATGGATGTTTTGATCCATGTGTGTCATTTGTCTTTATTATATTTCTTATGTCTATGCATCTGAAGAATGAAAATATAAGTTAATGGAATTCATTGGAGCAGAATGCGACTGTCATGCTTTTAACTTTTTTTTTTTATGAGATGGGAAAATCTTTGAAATAGAAAAAAGGCACAAAGGCCTATACAATTGTCATCATGCTGGCATCTGTTTCAGTAACTCATGCTTTGAACAAAAATTCCAAGTATTTTGCATTTTAGATCCGATGGGGAATGCCTTTTACTTCCAATCCTTGACCATATCACACTAATTTAAGTTTGAATTTTTTGACATTAGATTTCTGCTGTAATCCATCCAGGTTCTGTCATGCTTAAGTGCATTACCAGTGCCCCATCATCATTAGATTCATTAATTTCTTGCTTACTTCAACTCATAGTTAGTTAAATTTTGTATGATCAGAATTTAAATTTATTCCTCTATTTTCTTGGAAATCATTTAGCTTGCTTGAGAATATATGGTTATTTATTGCTTACGTTTCTGGTTGAATATTCTTACTTTTGAATTCTGAACTTATGTTGCCATGAATCATAAAGAACAACAGATATTTAGATTTGTGTTTCTAATTTATTTATTTATTTTTAATTCATGCATGTTTTCTTGCATCAAAAATACTTTTCTGACGTGGGTATTCTTGGATTTTTGCTTCTAACTGTTCCCATTCTTGTTGCACAGATAAGCAACTGTTAAATGCCATTTCTAGTGGATCTCCTGATGTTGTTCGGTTTCTCACAGTCATGGCAATATGTAATACTGTTATACCTGTCCAAAGGTGACTCACATTCTTTTAATGATTAAATTTTTTTCCTTATATTCTTTAAAGTTCTTTTCCTTGTATTGAGGTTTTATCCTCACGTGCAAACCCATCAATGTGCTTGATAGCAACATCGTCTCGTCATTCTAAAATATTCGTTCTTGGCTTTTTCTGTTTGTAGCAAAACTGGAGCTATCTTGTACAAAGCGCAATCCCAGGATGAGGACGCACTTGTCCATGCTGCTGCTAAGTTAAACATGGTCCTCGTCTGTAAAAATGGAAATATTCTTGGTAAAACTCATTTTCATCTGGCTGTTGAGATGGCTCCAAAACTGGATATGATAAGATAAGTTTAATTATTTTAATGTTGTGCAGAGCTTAGATTCAATACTTCAGCAATTCAGTATGAAGTACTGGAAACTCTGGAGTTCACATCTGATAGGAAAAGAATGTCAGTAGTGGTGAGAGATTGCCAAAATGGAAAGATTTTGCTTTTGTCAAAGGGAGCTGATGAAGCAATTCTTCCTTATGCTTCTCCTGGTAAATTTATATATAGGAGCTGCTAATTGATTGTTGTAGGATAGCAAGAAAACATTTTAAGTTGCATGGATAAAATTATTCTTCCACATACATGTTCTCCACATACATGTTCTCCACTTGATGGATTATGATGCCTTTCCATCCACATAATATTCTCCATGAATTTAGACCCTCTTGATTGTCTATATTATATAATTTAGGTAATCCAGAAATCAACTTGCTCCTACACTGTACTTGTAAGCATGAACCTCTTACAGTCTTTACTCCTCTTGTTCTTCTTGAGCCATATTATCTTTGAGCAATTGCATTTTTGCTTTAGGGCGCTAATGGTAATCCGGCACCATATCATGTCTTGTTAGGTGCAGCTGCTCTATAATGTGTTCCAAGTGGATTTTTTTGTTTACTTGGATGTCTGGGACCTTGAGTCATGGGTCTTTGTGGAGTTTATTGTGCTTTGTCTTAGAAAAAGGTCTATAAAGTGTCTACTCTACATTCAAAGATAAGGGCCCAAATTGACAACTTTGGGACCAGCTTCCCCATAAAACTCAAGCACCTCTCTCTCTCTCTCTCTTTTGTTTTTTTTTTTTAAGATCCATGTTCAGATCTCATTCAAGCTGAGAACTCCACAGCTTCCGAACTCCTTGCACCAAGACTTTGAAATGTTTTCTTATTACATAACTGCTTTCTTGTCATTCTTAAGTTTTGGCCCATTGTTTCAGGCAATCAGTTGGCATCGTCCTACCTTTCATATTGAAGGATTGCCTATTTTATTTTGGATATTTTTCATTAATTGTTTAGGATTATTTTAAGGCACATGAGCTGCCTTCGCTCATCTCGAAAGCTTTGTTGTGCTTGTAGTATATTTGCTAATAGTTATCATCAATAGGATTGCATTCATCTATATCACTGTGGTTGTTCTGGGGTTATAACCCCAGGGATGATGCTATTACCTATACAGAAAGAAGTGTGCTTTAGTAGTTGGTGAACATTATTAGTGGTGGTTACTGGTCAGCTATTTCAATTTGTCATAGTTGCGGGTGTAGAACCCATATTTCAATTTGTCATTGCTTGACTTTGAATTTGATAATCTCAAATCAATTTCAGGACAACAAACAAGGATATTTAATGAGGCTGTGGAACAATATTCTCAATTGGGGCTGCGCACATTATGCTTGGCTTGGCGGGAATTAAAAGAAGATGAATATGAGGAGTGGTCTTTTATGTTTAGAGAGGCCAGTAGTACTTTGGTTGATAGGGAGGTAAAGGATACATCTCACTATCTCTCTGTTCATACTTAATTTTCTTAAAGGAGTACTAATTCAATAATGAATACACATGATCGGGTCTTATATGTTACTATTTCCTTCAGTGGAGAATAGCTGAGGTCTGCCAAAGATTAGAACGTGATCTTGAAGTTCTTGGAGTTACTGCCATAGAGGACCGTCTACAGGTGAATATTTTCAGAGTTATGACACTGAGATCCAACCTTTTGCTTTTAGATACAGACATTTTTCATCTCTATTTCTGACAAATATTTCAGGATGGTGTTCCAGAAACAATTTACACTTTAAGAAAAGCAGGAATACATTTTTGGATGCTTACTGGAGACAAGCAAAATACAGCCATACAAATTGCTCTCTCATGCAACTTCATTTCACCAGGTTGATTGAAATTCTTTGTAGTCCATTTTCTTGTCATGTGGAAGTCATTTGTTTTAATTTTCTCAATAGTAATAATTGTCAAGGTAGATGCATACAAATTTCTCTCTCAAGCAACTTCATTTCACCAGGTTGATTGAAATTCTTTGTAGTCCTTTTTCTTGTTATATGGAAGTCATTTGTTTTAATTTTCTCAATAGTAATAATTGTCAAGGTAGATGCATTTGTTCCAAAAAGCTGAGACATATAAGATGCATTCTTCAGCAACCATCACTTGTCCGTGATCTTCCTGCTTGTTTACATTAAATTTATCTTCCCTCTTTCATTCTGCTAAAAATCCGCTGGCAACCTAGAACTCTCTATGTTTCCATTATTGGTTCTTTATTTCTACATTTCCTCAATCCACATGACATTTTTTTTCCACAATCAAAATATAAGTAATCCTATATCTTGCATTTCTTTTGTCTAATTTCTTAACAGAGCCAAAAGGTCAGCTTCTATTAATTGATGGAAAAACTGAAGAGGAAGTTGGTAGAAGTTTAGAGAGAGTTTTACTTACAATGAGGACAACAGCTTCAGAACCAAAGGTACATCCAACACACTCCATTTTCAGTTTCAATTCATTGATGAGTTCCTTTTCCATCATTTGTCCTCAAATTCAATAGTCCCTTATAGACTTATTTATGTTGATCCCTCCATCTAACATATTAGGTTTAGTTAGGTAGATTTCACATTAGCAGCTCACTCTGTTCGTACTAAAGATTGTCTTCAGGAATGTTAGCTAACCAGGAGCTATAGCCCCTTGGTAGCTGCTGTAGTAATTATTGCCATTGTCGATAGAACAATGCACTCATGGATGTAATAGTCAAAGAGCCTTGTTTGGCCATAAATATTACGATGATTTTGGTATGCTGAATTTCTAGAGAGACTAGACAGATGAACTGCAGAATTACTTTTTACATCATCCTCAATGGTGCATGCTTTGAGTAATTTTTATGACACATACTTTTCTTTACAGGATGTTGCATTTGTTGTTGATGGCTGGGCTCTTGAAATTGCACTGAAGCATTACTGGAAAGCATTCACTGAATTAGCAATATTATCAAGAACTGCTATATGTTGCCGTGTGACACCATCTCAAAAAGCACAGGTGATCTTTGGCAGGTTTCAGTAATGCTGGCATTTCTTTGCATGCCCGACTTGGACTTCAAAATTAAACTGAGACTTTGAATGTTACTCAATTAAGTCCCTTTTTATCTTGATCCTTTAATTTTTATATATTAAAGTTTGATGTCACCGTCAACATAAGAAAAATTAGGTCTATTGAATAGCATCCTAAGCTTTATTGCGGAGAAGGATACAGGCTTCATTCATTTGGAAAAATAAAATGAATTGTTAAAATCTTTAGTGGAGGTAAATATGCGTATGCGGATGAGTTATCTGTCTATTAATTATGGCGGATGTTGATGGCATAACTAGATCTAGTCTGGTCTTGCTTCTACCTTTGAAGGGCTCAATAGCTGTTGAATGAATCTCACTTTTTCAAGAGACACTAGCCATGCAGTACCAAAGGAGGACAGAAAAAGATGAAGATGGGTAGATGAACACTTCGTTTGGGAGTTTGAAGGGAGGAAGAAGAGGGTATAAGGCTTAAAGGAGAACAAATAGTTATCCTCTACCTTGTTGATAGTCTTGCTCCTGTCTGTTCTAAAATGATGTATATATATGGAATGGAAAAGGTGTATTGTAGGAATCACAAAGACAATTCATCAATGTCTTATCTGTTTAAATTCTCTCAACATGGGGAAATTAAAGTGGGTTTGATAGGAGTAAGGAACCTCTTCTGAATGCCCAAAATCCCTCCCTCTCTGATAAAAGTACTCCCACCTACAACAATTTTCCTTTCATTGCCTTTCCCTAAGTCTTTCCATCAACCTAGGAGGAATTTTATGATCACATGGCACTCCTATCTTGCTCCTCTTATCTTTTATTACACAGGGATATCATTCTCAAGGGCCCCCTACCTTTGTATGGCAGAATTTCAGTTTGAAAAAATTGATCAGCTGTTGAAACAAACGAAACATCATTTGCTGTCGTCGGTGTGACCAAAATTGCAAGCTTGTATTCTGTTCATCTTGTAGAGGTTGGAACTCTTAGATTTAGGCCAGTCCTTCATTTCTCTTACTTTTGGTTTACCTGTGCTCTAGTTTTTTCTGTTGCTATGCTATCAGTAAATGCTATGCACTATGTGATATCTTCCTTGCTATCCCTAGTTAGCAGACAAAACAGCATCATGGTTAGTTTTCTCTCTAAAATATGATGGATGTCCAGGTAATATGTTTATTTGTGTCTTTCTCCAAGTCACTGTAGAAAAGATAATTCAATGACTCATGGAAACTTGTTTTTGCAGCTTGTACAGATCTTAAAATCATGTGATTACCGGACTTTGGCAATTGGCGATGGTGGGAATGATGTGAGAATGATACAACAAGCTGACATTGGGGTTGGCATTAGTGGGAGAGAAGGACTGCAGGCAGCCAGGGCAGCTGATTATAGCATTGGAAGTAAGTTTTTTCCTATTCTTTTTAATTTGCGAGTCATGTCTCAGTTTTATAAGGTTTGCATTGCATGATATAACTATTATAAGTTAGATGCTTAATGTACTGACTTGATTTAGAAAACTTGCTGCTAGCTGCTTACACTGTTGCTTCTTGTTTCTATTAAGGAACCACTCTCGTACTTCCAGGCATCAACAGTTAGAATCAAATCCTCTATCATGTTTGGATGCTAATGGTTTCAAAATAACTGTTCTCAAGCTGTTGGCGTTGATGACACTTGTTTAGATTTTAGGAACATTAATTTTTTTATTAAAAACTTGAAAGCATTAAATAAACAAAATGCTGGTTAATGGTTACTACCTAATAGTTTAAGATACATGATTTTACTAGTGCACTTCAGATTTGTAATTGTGAAACAGTGATCTTCTTGAAGACATGATCAAAAACTTGCACATGGTTTCTGGAAGCAAGGTTTACAAGAACATTACTATACCAAAGCCTAGATGAGAGATATTGTTAGCCGCCGTGTGACATGCAACTTTTCTTGACCAATGTATTCATGGGGCCTGTTCCACCCCCCCTCCCTTTCCTTGTTTTGTTGGAGGAAGAAACTGTAAAATTTTAATCATGACAGCTTAAATATTTCGACTGTTTTAATGCATGACATCACCCGAGACAATTTTTTTGAAAATTATAATCAATCACATAAAGTGGGGAATTTCCACCAACTCTTCTTGTCTTGTATATTTTGCAAGATTAGTTGATTGATGTTATGCAAATATTGTTTAATGTTATTTAATTGTGACATGCAAACCACCAATGAAAGAGGAAGTTATGTTTAGTATGTTTTGTTGTCGCAGTTTGATTCTCTTTTCAATTAGTTCTTCATGTTTGGCCTTTCCTGACCTACACTATTGGTTTCAGGATTCAGATTTCTAAAAAGATTGATTCTTGTCCATGGCCGGTATTCGTATAACCGAACTGCATTCCTGTCCCAGTATTCTTTCTATAAATCCCTACTGATATGTTTCATCCAAATCTTGTGAGTTTTTTCCACATTCAATGCCTTCTTTTGTTGCTTTCCCCATCTTGGTAGTAAACAGTTAGCACATTACTTTTGGTGGGATGCACTTTATGGCCTTTGTTTTCCCATTGCTGACATTAGTGCATTTTCAGCTTCTCTTTTATTTCAGGTGTCTCTGGGACCAGTCTTTTCAATTCTGTTAGTTTGATGGCTTATAACGTTTTTTACACCAGCATACCTGTTCTAGTTAGTGTCCTTGACAAAGATCTTAGTGAAGAAACTGTAATGCAGCATCCACAAATTCTGTTTTACTGTCAAGCTGGGAGGTACACCTTTTCTCTGGTTTAAACGAGATAGGTTGACAAATCTATAGGTAACTACAGTTCTTGTTATTACATAATCATTAAACTAAGTTATGATCATTCTGGATGCAGGCTTCTTAACCCAAGCACATTTGCAGGATGGTTTGGCCGGTCCCTTTTTCATGTGAGTGCCATTTCATTCCTTTTGTTTCCTTTCTGCTAATATTATGTGACTAGTGGATAATCAATGCTTGCAACTGAGATTTGAAGAAATGTCAAATGACACCGATGAAACTTGATATCAGTGATGGAAACATCAATGTATAAAGGACAACTGATTCCTTGGCTAATTTTAACAGGAAATGAACTAGTTGAAATAGTGAGATTCCATGGTTGAGAATGTTTACTTGTGAAACTGAAAGCACAACTTTCTACGAGATGTGGTTTATGGATCTTCTAAATGCTCAAATAATTGCCTTTTCTGATGGCTCAAATAATTGCCTCTTAGGTGTTAAGGTTTTGCATACATATACTTCATTTTCAGATTTTTCAACTGTAGAAGTTCCAAAATATTGAGCTTGTACAAGTGTGTGTGTTAGATCATGTGATTACACAATTAAAAATTCTTCTTTTTGTTATTCTATCTTAAAAAATGTTTTTGAAAGTTTACTTCATGAAAGAAACCCCAAAGTGATATGAAGATTTTCTATAAAATATTTGTTCATCTTGTGACTTTTATATTGATACTGGGATGACTTGCAGGCGATTGTTGTATTTGTAATCAGCATACATGCCTATGCATTTGAAAAAAGCGAAATGGAGGAGGTTGGGATGGTGGCACTCTCCGGATGTATATGGTTACAGGCTTTTGTTGTAACATTAGAGACCAAGTGAGCATCCATCTCTCCTCTGTCTTTTGTAATGTTCGAAACTTTTCTTTTGATTTTTAGACAAGTGAAATAAGGATGAAAATAGCTGCTGCATACAAAGGTTGCACAGGCTTTGTCTCTTGAATGCCCTGCGCTATGTGATTTAATAGTGGAAGATGTGCATGCTTGTGTTTGGTTGTTATATTTCTGTGAGCATATGAATCTATTTGGTGTTTCTAGGGAATAGAAGATCTACCATATGAATCTTCTGAATTCTGTAAATCAGAGAGTGAAATGGCGGATCACAATATTTCATGCCTCATTGAGGAGGAAAACGCTCAAGTCATCTCAAGAAATCATTGAGAGATCTGTCATTTCTCATGAAACTTTTCAAAATTGAAGTCAATGACTGTAAACATGGTTGAATAAATTTGTTTGTAACTGTCTTGAATTTGGCTCATGTGCAGCTCCTTTACAATTTTGCAACATCTTGCCATATGGGGGAACTTGATTGCATTTTATGTCATCAACTGGATTGTCAGTGCCATTCCATCATCAGGAATGTACACAATAATGTTCCGGTTATGTAGACAACCATCTTATTGGCTAACTATACTGGTAAGTGTCTCTTCCATCTTTTGCTTTATTCTTGTGCCTTTACTCCCCCTTTGGTCCAATAGATATAGGTCATAGAAAAGCCTTAGGCCCTTCTTTATTCCTTAACGGTCACAAATCCAGATGAAAATGAGTTTTGATCGAATGAAAATTGTTAGAAATCTTAGCAACAACTGTGTGATTTGATGAGCTAGAATAGCAGCTCCTCTCTTGTTTCCACCCCTCTCACTTACAAGTGACTGCTTACAGCATGACGCACCGTGGTATGGATGCTGCTGCTGTGCTCTAGGAAAATCTTAGTGTAACAGTTCTTTTTGGGCGTGGTGCTGCAATGACAGAGTTGATGTTCCAAAATGCAGCATCTCCCAAAAATGGTCTCCAAAGAGAGAACCATTTCCCGTTCTATCTGTAGTTATCTGTTTGTTGTCTGGTCAAGGATGGGGGAGTGGCATGTTTTCAACCCCCCCCAAGACTTGACACTATTTTGGTTGCTAGAAAACCCGAGAGCAGCTTTGAAATAGCCTGGAACTCTTTTCCAGAACCGCGATTCATATGTTTGCTCATTTTTTGCAGCTCATCGTTGCGGCGGGGATGGGTCCAATTCTAGCTATAAAGTACTTCCGTTATACATACAGACCCAGCAAAATCAACACCCTTCAGCAGGCAGAACGTCTGGGTGGGCCAATTTTGTCTCTCGGTAATATCGAGCCACCACAACAACGATTGATTGAGAAAGAAGTTGCTCCATTATCAATTACTCAATCGAAGAACAGAAACCCGGTTTACGAACCTCTTCTCTCCGATTCTCCTAGCACCAGAAGGTCTTTCGGACCAGGAACTCCTTTTGATTTCTTTCAATCACAATCCAGATTATCTTCAAACTACACAAGGAACTGCAAGGACAATTGAGTTTTACGGGGTTGTTCTTCTTCTTCGCTGCGATAACCAACGTATAGATGACATAGTCGAGCTGTAAGCCGAAGCTTATTTATACATTACTTGTAGTCTCTAGATTGTAAAGGATACATTCCCCCCTCCTTACCCGATTCTGTTGCGCGCTTCCCCATATTTTTGCATCGGATATCAATTCATCCTCAGTAAATGTTTAAAACTCGCATTGAGCAAATTTTACGTTAAATGAAGTAAAATTCAAGCTGTAGTAAAGTTCGAGAAATTATCACGTGGATCTGCTCCTCTTGAATTCAATCAATTATATTTCAGTGATTGGCTACCTTTGTAATTATGTTGGGTTCATTTCCTTCAGTGTTTTTAAAATTCAAAATTCCCTGGAAGCACGGCTAGATCTGTGCTGCTCTAGCCGGATATTAATGAGGTCGGTCTAGCCACGGTCGAATGTCCATAGTTATTGGTAGTTAATGTCATAGTTGTTGTGGATTTTTTTATTTTTTGTGTTTTAAAAATATTTCTAAAAATTAATTTTATTTAATTTTAAAATAATAAATTTTTAATGTTTTCAATGTGTTGATTTAAAAAATAATTTTTTAAAAATAAAAAAATATTATTTTAATATATTTTTGAGTAAAAAACACTTTGAAAAACACCCGGTATTATATTTGCGAACATCCTTTTAAAACAATGATATAGATTAACGAGTAGTCAGGTTGGGATGAAAGTAATTCGGGTCATTAAAAAACCAATTAGGGCTATCGGATTTTATCATGTTAATATTTGTTAGGTTAAATAAATTCCTAGATTAAGTTGGGTTTTGGACACCAAGTTTCCCGCGTAAACTCGGTGAACTAGATTGAGTTTTAACTAGTATCGTAAAATGTTGTAATACTTGAAGAAATTTGGATTTTAAATTTTTAATCTTATCGTCATCAATGCATCAAGTATAAGATCTGTGATGAGGTAATTTAAAATCGTATAATTAATACAACATTCAGCCACCACCAGCTAAAGGATAGTACTCCCTCCATAGCTCCGACAGTCAATTTATCACTGCAGGGAAAATAATGGACATAGGGACTGACCATGCAGAAATAGATCTGCAAGAACGAGTATCCAAAAACGAACTCACTTTCACAGGTGTCAGCCATACCTGGCGTGAAGTGAAGGAGTCGCAGGCAGGCATTACAAAGTATGGGCTTCTTCTTGTCCCTTTCCATTCCTCCATTAATGAAATGAAACTTGTCATCCCGAAGCTCAGGGGAGGTGGTGGGACCCTCAAACACCGTCCATAGCCATTTTAGCATGGGCTGCTCCCTCACCTCCACACACCATTTCCTGTGAGTCGAAAACCTTCACCACCTAACCCATACACTGCACCGAGACAACAAACCCTACCCTAAAGTAAGAATCATTCCAAACACTCCCTTATAGTCCTTTCCCTACCATCATAGCTGTCTTTTCAGATGAGGACTCCTCCTAGGAAACAAATAATATGCCATCGTTGAGGCCACATCAATCTAGTTCTGTGCATCTTCAGCCGTTGATTGAGTCACAGGACCTTCTTCGGGTCAAGTTTTACATTAGATTAGTTCAAGATTTAACAAGGTGGGTCAACTCATTACTCGATGATCAAAAACCCGAGTGAAAATCAATTCATTTTTATAACTAAGAAGATCTGAATTAACTAGTATATGATAATTAAACTTGAACTATGGTTCAGGTTTTTTTTTAGTTTAACGTGGGTGTCCGGGTCAGTTTGCGCGCACCTCAACTAATTCTACAGCCCTGAAGTTAACGACCATGTAAGCCTCCAGTGGTCATCATATGAGCAACCACAGGGCTCAAACCTGAGATCACAGAAGGAGCAAACCTCTTGATTTCAAGTTCTTACCACTGAACCATCACCTAGATGGTTACTATGATTCAAGTTTTACATTTTAAAATTTATATCGTTGAATCGATCAAAACCCGAGTAAAAATTAATTTATTTTTTATAACTAAAATGTTTTGAACTAACTATATAAGGTTGGTTTTGAGCATGGTTTCAATTATTTCATGCTTTATTTATGCAGTAATCCACCAATAATTAAATGGCTGAAAAATGTAGGTGGCTGCATTAAAGCCAATGGTAAATATTGTCGTTAACTAGGATTATCATCAGTGACATTAAATAGAGTAGCCATTTTTTATGAAAGTAGACCGGTTTCTATGTACTGTAGAGGGCCTAGCTAGCTCCACTTCATGCATGGTGGTTGGGATTTTAAATCGTAGTGTATCTTCAGTCCAAGCATCCTATCTCCAAGGGCACCATATTATCTACCGACATATAGCATAAATTAAATCATATATATATATATATATGTGTGTGTGTGTGTGTAACATCTATTAATTAATTATCAAGACATAACAAAGATCTTGAACCTATGATGTTTTTTTTTTAGTTATTAATCTAAGATAATAAGTATATTAATCTTCGAAAATGTTTGAAAAGTCTATTGCTTGAGAGAGTAAATCCCATGTTGGTTTTGTTAGAAGATGATATATTGTAGGTATTTGATTGTAAGATATATTGACAGGAAGGAGTCATGAAAATTTCTTAGGGGCCAAGATTAGAAAAAGTTAAAGTTTATTAGTTTTAGCTCTAAAATTTAAAATAGTTTTTTCTATAATATTACTTTTTTTTTTATATAGAGGCCCGAACTCCTGCCAGCCCCCATGTATTTAAGATGAGTTCCGTTGCACGAAAAATATTTTGAAGTATTTATTTATCAATTAATTAAGAAATATATATATACATGTAGTCCAACATTTCGATTTTGCATTAAAAATTTCAAACCTGAGATGCAATAAAGATGAAGATGTAACTGATCTTACAACATTCCCTACAATGGAAAAAATAAACCAGCACCGAAAATAAAAATTAATTAATTAATGGTTGGTGCATACATTATGTTTGTGTTTGCCATTGTAGGAAACATTACAAGAGTCATAATATAATGTAAGCTCTCCAATTAATTTATGCTTCTAATAAAATTTAGGTTAATTAATGGTTTGGTGCATGAATTTATGAAGAAGTCATAATGTATGCTCTCTCTAATTTACTGTCTCTACTTACTCAAGACCCTAAAATTAATTGCATTATTTGAGCTCTATTTATGTCTACAAGACCAAAAAGACTAAAACTTTCCCTTTTAAGCTTTCAACCTTGCAAAAAGAAAATTGCTTCTTCACCTGGGTTTTTTTTTATAGTGTTTGAACTGTAATTATCAAACATTAATATTTATTAATATAGAATAAAAATAAACATAATAATAAGAAGAAAAAAAATTCAAAACCATAAGAATCGGTAAGAATTCTCGAGAAATTTTATGATGCTCAATGAATAACTAGTAACATTCTATTAATTAATTAGACCCGTTCAAAAAACAAATCATAGAAAAGACATATCTAGGTAGATATATTCTCATTATTTTTTATGGTTCATGGACTTTGTTTTTTCTCTTCTCTTTTTATGTCTGTTTTTTTTTAAGATGGTCTGAAAAATAACTAATATGATGCTACTAGTTGCTCCCGAGCGTCATAAAGTTTTTCAAAATTCTCACCTATTTTAAAATTATTTTTAATTCTCTCATGTATTTTTCTTTTTTCATTTTTTTTCTCTCATATACTATAAACATCCAATAATTACACTACAATTTTTTTTTTTAAAAAAACAGTTGATGAGAAATTCACTGAAAAAAATTAATTATTAGCAATACGACTGATAAAAATGTGTAAACTCGAGATCTATAACAAGAAAGAAAATAACTAATATAAGTTTGAAGAAACCTATTTAATGTTAATTACAACTATATAAGTTTATTATTTTATTTTTTTGGTC
>Ga0307517_10007138_pt1 | contig 16377 bp, 12 predicted proteins | sample 23_EM_MG_FD_194515 | JGI IMG/M metagenome (GOLD analysis project Ga0307517, IMG submission 194515) | Populus trichocarpa ectomycorrhiza microbial communities from riparian zone in the Pacific Northwest, United States - 23_EM | ecosystem: Host-associated > Plants > Roots > Unclassified | place... | reverse complement strand
TAATTTAGAGCCTAAAAGAGGTCAGATTTTAAAAAAAAAATTAGGAAGAGAATTGACCCGCTATGATCCAATAAAAAATCCAGGTTAACTCGTAATCAGGTCATATCAGGAAAACTTCAATCAAAACCCATTGACTTATTTTTTCTTCTTAAAAATGATATCATTTGTTATTTTTTATAAAATAAAAAAACAGATTTAACCTACGATAAACCTATCTAATTAGTAACTCAAAACTTGTTCCAAATCGATTTTATATCAGGTTTAAAAACTACAGTTTCAACAATCATTTTCCTTCAACAAAATCAATTTCTTTTGATTTAGGGTTAATAGCGCTTACCCCTTCCTTTAACTATCAGCTTAAATGAGTTTTTGAGAAATCAAATTCTCATCATTTTCTTTTAATCCGAGTAAAGAGATAACTTAATTTGACATACAGAAATTAATTAAAAATTCCCCTGAACTATAAAAATGAATTTAACAACAATATTGCTAGCTACACTAAATAGACTTTTTTCTTGATCCGAGGATGACTCAGTTTTGTTCAATATTCCATCCCATCATATTCTTGGAGTGGGGAAATGAAAAACAAATTATAATTTTGGATGCAAAAGCTAAAATATAAATTATTTACAATACAAAATACAATTTAAGAAATAAAGTATAAATAAAATTTCCAAAAAAATATCTGATTTTTTTAACAATATTAATGATAATTATTAAACGTGATCAAACTTGGATGAATTTAGAATTTAGTTGATGAATTTAATCTGAAACTTTTTTTAAAATCAATTTAGAATTAATAACTTGATCAACTCAACAAATTCTCCTGGTTAAAATCCAATATAATTTTTAATATTTTTTTAAAATAAAGTTGTTTAACTTATTTTGTTAAAAAATAAAAGTAAATTTAGTTGAACTCAGATTAATTTAAACAACTAGTGATTTTAATTTCGTTAATAACTGTTTGAAACATGATATTAGTTATTTTTTATTTGTAAAAGTATTATAATAATATTTTTTTTTATTTTTTAAAATTTATTTTTAATACCTATTCGAGAAATAATTTAAAAACATTAATTTCTTTTTTCTTACAAAAAAAACAAAAAAACCATGTTAAAACTCACCACGATACACTTCCCGTTCCAGTTAAGTTCACAATCCAAGCACGCACACCAAAAGGTCTCAACTCCATTGCCACACTGTCTGCCATCTCCATCTGTTTTCATGTTTCAATGCTTATTGTAAACCTCAAGAAAGTTACAACAACATTTGATCTCAGACTTTCATCTCCAACAACCTCTTCGCTTAAACTCCTTTATTCTACACTAACCTTAAACCCTAACACCATCCAGAATCCTAAGACCCCACCAATCCAAAACCCTACAAAACCCCTAACAACACCCCAGCTCAAAACCCTAGTCCTTTCCCAATACTCCCATGGAAAGTTCTCCAATCTTATCCAAAACGTCGTTGGTTTACCTTCAGTCCTCCTCACTGCCTCTCAGAACCTCATTACCCACCACAGCAATGATGGGCTTAACTGCACTGAGTCGAACGAGTTGGCCGAGTCAACTCAGCCGAACCTCTCTCTTTACCACTCCGTTTCGAAGCGTTTCTCAATTGAAGAAATGGGTCGTGAGATTTTTGAGAATCGGTTTGATATTGAGGCTCATTGTGTCAAAATGAGTGATGAAGGTGAGACCTTGGTTCTGCCAAATTTGAAACTTAAGGTTTTTATTGAAGCTATTAGGATTGTTTTAGAAATTGTTTATGATGATCGTTTTGTCACGTTTTCTTATGGTGGACGTGTTAATATGGGGCGGCATACGGCTATAAGGTACCTAAAGAATTCAGTGAATAATCCAAGTTGGTGGTTTAGTGTTTGTTTTAATGATGTTAAGTTTGATAAAAGAAAAGTAGATAAGTTGTACTTGTTTATAGAGGAGAAAATTAAAGATGGGATTTTGATTGATGTGATAAAGAGGTTGTTTGATTGTGGTGTGTTGAAGATTGAATTAGGTAGGTGTTATTTAGCGAAGGGGTTGCCTCAAGAATGCGGGTTGTGTTCAATATTGATTAATGTTTATTTCAATGGATTTGATAGAGAAATTCAAGAGATGCGTTTAAGAATGAGTAAAGAGAATCCTAAACTCGATCAGAATGAGATCGGTGAAGGGTCTAGTTCTTCATATAAGCCGCTGAAGATGTATGCTGTTAGGTACTTGGATGAGATATTAGTGATTACGTCAGGTTCGAAGATGTTGACGATGAATCTGAAGAAATGGGTTTTGAAATTTCTGGAAGGCGAATTGGAGTTGAATGTGGATAGAGTAAAGACAGCTATTCATAGTGCGGTTTCTGAGAAAATTGATTTCCTAGGGATGGAATTGCAGGCTGTCCCACCATCAGTCTTGCATCCACCAATGTCGGAGAAAGCCATTAGAGCAAGAAAAAAATATCTTAGACAGAAGGAAGTTAAGGCTTTGGAATTGAAAAATGCTCGGGAGAGGAATAGGAAGAAATTGGGTTTGAAATTATTGAGTCATGTTTTTAAAAAGTCGAAGCAGAGTGATGGGTTCAAATTTGATTTTCAAATTGAGAATGAAGTTCGAGAAATCTTTCAAACTTGGGCAGATGAAGTGGTTCAAGAATTTTTAGGCTCCCTTGAAGAGCGTTGGACATGGCATCGAATGCTCACTGCTGGTGATTTCCTCTCCCTGAGGCACATCAGAGACCAATTGCCACAAGAGCTGGTCGATTCTTATGACAAGTTCCAAGAGCAGGTACACAAGCATCTGTCACCAGTCAAGGCTAGAAAGGCATTGGAGGAAGAAGGAAGGAGAATCAAGGAAGAGGAGGAAATGAAGTATGCTGAGAGAACCGTGGATGATCTGACAAAACTGTGCATGAAAGTCTCTGCACCTATTGAACTTGTAAGGAAGGCTGTTAAGATGGCTGGGTTTACGAATAAAATGGGCCGTCCCCGGCCTATCAGCATTCTCACTTCTCTGGAAGATGCTGATATTATCAAGTGGTATGCAGGGGTAGGGAGAAGATGGCTTGATTTCTTTTGCTGCTGCCACAACTTGAAGATGGTGAAAACTGTTGTAAGTTATCATCTGAGGTTCTCTTGTATTTTGACGTTGGCAGAAAAGCATGAAGCAACAAAAATTGAATGCATTAGGCATTACACTAAAGATTTGAAAGTCCCAGATATGAATGGAAGTGAAGAGGTTCACTTTCCCACAGAAAAGGAGGTAAAGATGATGGGGGATAAAAATCTTTCAGATCCAACACCTGTAGATGGGGCTTTATCTTTGCTACTGATCAGACTGGCTTCTGATGAGCCATCACATTCCTGTGTCGGTCATTTTTGTGACAAAACTGATACTGTTATGTATCGAGTGCGGTTGCTGCAGAACATTTTAAATGTGAACCCAGCCGATGAAGACAAGTGGGTTCCAAGGATGAGTGCAATTCATGAAAGTCTGAATCAGATGTGTTTCCCTCTTTGTTCTGATCACAAAAGTGACTTGTATACTGGGAAAATCACCCTGCAGGATGTTGACTGCACTTCATATGTGAATGTTGACTGAATATTGCGGTAGTAGCATTGCGTTGGCGTTAGTTATCAAGGCTACGTACTTTAGTAGCCTACATCAATCTGGTCCTTCTCTGTCTTCCAAACACAAGTGCAGCCATGCAGTTGCTCTGCACATTGTTTTCACCTAGGTTGATTTATACAATGAAAACGATGGTTCTCCTGATCCCAAATTATAATATTTCCTAAGTACATGAATAAACAATCCGAGGTACTTCCCCTGTTGGTTTTAGTTAAAAACTTGATCACCAATTGAACAGACTGTTGGAAACTCCCTAAACATGACTTACCTAATGACTTCAGTTCCCCTGGCCCTGACCAACTCCTAGGACGAACCATATTTGACTCCATTCCATTCCCAGCCTTCATTTGATTCCACCAATGGGAGCGTTTTCATGCAAAATTCCTTTGTCAACTACGTCAAAGTCTATGTAGATTAGACCAATGATATTGGTTAACATTATGTTTTTCAGACAATTAAATTGGTTAGTGTTGTTAGCTCAGTTGGTTTGATTGGCCCTAAATTTGTGACTAGAAACTCTTTCTCACAAGAAAATTCCTTTGGCGGGTGTCTCTTGGAAATTCACACTTATTTATATAAACAGATAGTTGTTTGTCAATGGTGCAGTGAGAGATTTCTCAATCAAGAATCTTTCTCCACTCTCAACAATTCCTTCACATTTCCATTGCTTATTACATTTTCCCTGGTCTTCCCTTACCTCTAAACTCCCTTTTCTACTTCCCTCCCATCACCTATAAAAAACCCGCCAATTGCTTCTCTTCCTCTCCTTTACTTCTAAATTCATGTAAAGACCTCAAAACTCTAAAAAAGATCCATGTTTTTGTCATTATCTCAACTGGGGCCAATCAATCCATCTCCTTTGCTTCAAAGTTCACATCTTTACACACATTTTTATGATCTTCACAGTGCCGTATCAGTGTTAAAAACTTTACAAGAAGAACCCAATACTCTAACATGGAATTTGATTATAGAATCCCATGTTAATTTTGGTCTTTATAGGAAGCTTCGTTGTTATATAAGAAAATGAGAGAATTGGGTGTTAAAGTTGATAGCTTCACATTTCCCATTAGTAAATAGAGCTGTTTGATCACTTAAGATGATTGTTATGTTTCAGGGGTGTTGTTCATGCGACGGTTTGAATGAACGGACGCAACCTCATGGTTTTGTGATAAAGAACGGATTATTAGTTGATGTTTCTGTGCAGAACTCAATCTCGAGATGTATAACTAACTAGGTGGTGTTGAAGAAGTTGAAACTTCTCTCAGTGAAATTGACAGCAGGGATGTTGTTTCTTGGAATGCTTTGATTACCTTCTATTCCTTGAGCGGGGATATCGAAAAAGTGCAGGGTGAAGTGAGACTTTAACTTTTATTGCATCCGTGTTTGCAAAGATGGGAAATCTAATGGAAGGTGAAAGCTGCATTCTTTTTCTATAAAAGCTGGGCTGTGTGATGGTATTCTGCTGACTTCTTTCATGGATTTGTATGCTAAGTGTGGGGAACTGAGAAACTCTGGTCAGTTGCTTGGAGAGATCTCTTCTGGAAGCTGCATTACTTGGAAGGCTACCAGTCAGTCAGGGTTCATTCAAGATGGGAGTTATGTGGAGGCCATTGAATTGTTCCGGCAGATGCTAGATTCAGGTCTTAAACCAGGAGCTGAGATTTTAGGCAGTCCTCTGGATGCATGTATGCTTCTGGGTGCACTACAAATTGGGTGAAGGAATCCTTGAGTCCTTGACTACCTCAGACGGAGCTTGTTTCACATTCCTGAAGAATATACAGTATGCACTCAGGAACCTCTATCCTTAACATTTACATACAATGTGGAAACATCAACGATGGAGGGGTTTGGAATCCATGGGATTGGTGATGAAGCTGTAAAACATTTCGATAAGATGTTGGAGGAAGAAATAGAGCCCAACAGTGTAACCTTCTTAGTTCTGCTGAAAGTTTTCTTTATTCATAACTTGTTTCTTTGGTGGGAAATTTTTTTTTAAATAAAATTTTGAAAGTAAATTATTGTTTGATGTTTGATAGTGTTATAAAAATAATAAGTTTGAAAAGATTTTATAATATTTGGTTATATTATGAAAAATGAGCTGAAAAATAAGTTATTAATGTCTTAATTTTTTTTCAAGTTTATTAAAAGAATGAGGATAAAATTTTATAGACAAAAAAGTTGGAGGTGAAATTAAAAAAAATCTAATTTCATAAATTATCTCAAATAAAATAAATAACAATTAAAATAATAAAGATCAAATTTGATAGATAAAAAGTTAAAAAATGATGAAATTAAAAAAAATATTATAATTTCATAAATTATCTCAAATAAAATAAAAATAAAAATAAAAACCAAATATGATAGATTAAATTTTAAGGGATAAGAGAAAAGCAAATAATAAAAAAACTATATATTAAAAATTTCATATATCATCAATCCTTTTATTATTATATATTTTAATACACAAATCAATTTAGATTAAATTTTAATGGATAAAATTAAAAAAAATATTCAAAATAAAATATATAGTAATAAAAAGATTGATGATCAAATTTGATTTAATTAATAAATAATAATACATTTTTGAATTTTCCATGACTTCTAGAAAATATTTTCCGTTCAAAATTAAAAAAAAATACTTCCTAAAAACCAAGCCAAATTTTTTCTTGGTTAGAAATTTTTTTGTGTTGATCAATTATTTTAATAATTAATAAATACAAAAAAATTAAAAATACATTTTTAAAAAACCATTTTTATTGAAATAAACAGTAGCTTAGCTAAAATCGTACACAAGGGCTATTGAAGATTTACGGCGGCATCTCTTTGGAAGGAATTTGCGAGAATTAATGAACATATTCCAATTTAATGGAATCACGAGTCACAAAATGCAAAACACCTTATGTAAAGGCTAGTTTCGAGTTGCACGGACTTAAGATATAATATGTTTTTTTAAAAATATTTTTTTAATTAAAAATATATGATATTAATGTTTTTTTAGTTTTTTTTAATACTAACATGTTAAAATTTTCTAAAAATATAAAAATAATATTAATCTGATATATTTTTTTATAAAAAAATATTTTAAAAAACATATAATAACACAAAAACACTTTGCCAAACACTAAAAAGTCACGTGCATGTCATGTGCCGATTAAAAAAAGTCGGTGATGATAACTAAACAAACTAAAACCAAAATTAAGGAGATTAGCCAATGATCTTTCTCTCTCTCTCTCTCTCTCTCTCTCTAGCTCACAACACAACACTTCTTGTTTCTTAGATTTGTGTCTAAAACAGCTCAAAGAGGAGATCTTTCTCCAAATCTGCAAATGCCAATTTAGTTCCTTTGCTTCCTGCAAATCGTAGAAGCAAAACCCAGTTTCTATTTCAAGAGATAGAGACAGAGAGATGGGAGGGTACTCATGGGGGTCAGCCTTTGATTCAAAATCAGGGCAGATGATAATGGTGGCTTTGTTATTAATGGTGGGTTCATTTTACACTGGCACTCTTTTTGGCAATAACAATGCCTCCATTTATGTCTCTCAACTCTCCTCCTCTTCTAATTCCTCTTCATCTCATGGTATGTTCTCTCTCTCTCTCTCTCTCTTGTAAAGTTTTATTTTATTGTGATATTTACGCAATCTTCTGCATTGCATGGTGTTTTTGGAGATGGATTTTGTTCTGTGGAATGTAAAGTTGGTTGCTTTTTTATACACTGGTCCCATTTTGGTATTTTGCTTTGAGCTTAAATTTTGTGGATTCTTTTTTCTTGCTGTTATTTTGGGGTTGTAATTATGTTTTTCTTTATTTAATTGGTGTTCGAGTTTGCAAGAATTCAACTTGGTGGGTTTTGGATGGACCCATTTGGAAAAATTTTAGGCTATTTGGTTGAGAATTGTTAGTGCCTTGCTTTGATGACTAATGTTTTGCTAATAAATCCTGTAAGCTAGTAGCAATTAGAAAAGGTAATAGAGAGCTCATAAATTGCAAGATGACATTTAAGGCCACACAACATGTAGATGTCTTGATACTCTGAATATGGAAATGATACCATTTTCTTTGTTTACAGAAGCATATTGATTCATATCCTGGACGCCTCTTACCTTTTCTCACCAGTGAGATTGGAGGGTTAGATTGGTTATTAAGAAAATGAATTTGACAGATCACCATGAGAATCTATTGAATTGACAGATTGGTTAATAGAGTACGGTAATGTTAAATTGCAGACATTCTAAGTTTCTGACATATTGACAGAAAATAGACCTGGATGTGACATATTTCAGTGGGGATCAACTACATGGGACCAATCTTAGGGTGCAGCTGTGTAATTCTTTAATTTGCATCAAGCATATTTTCTAGTTGCATGCAATGTGCTATTTATCAAAAGGAAGCCTCGGGGAGTACTCGTTGCATTGTTCACATGTGGATGTATTTTTGGGATATAGTCGTTGCTGCATTTGGGATTGACATTTTATACTCGTACATTCCAGATTTGCAACAACCATGGGTCAGATTAGATGTTAAAACAATTCTTTAGACCTGGAATATCAAAGCTCATGCAGTAAAAAAAGTGATTATATGACCATGAACATGCACAAATTGTGTCTGTTTCCATCCTCAAACTATAGTTTAATTCGCATCAGCCTTTGGCATGTTGGTAATGACTGCATATGAAACTTTACACTTTTGGTCTGCTACCAAGTTTAACAACTTTATCTTCTACACTTGCAGGTATTTACACATTCACCAACAAAGTTGCTCTTGCTTATCGACAAACACCAATTGTAATCCCAGAAAGTGGGATGAATGTTTGCCCTTTGAAGTTCAACGAGTATATTCCTTGCCATGATGTTGCTTATGTGAAAACTTTGTTCCCATCCTTGGATCTTTCTAGAAGAGAAGAGCTAGAGAGGCATTGTCCTCCCCTTGAGAAGCGTTTATTTTGCTTGGTGCCACCTCCAGAAGATTATAAATTGCCCATAAAATGGCCAACCAGTAGGGATTATGTGTGGAGAAGCAATGTGAATCATACACATCTTGCTGAAGTCAAAGGAGGACAGAACTGGGTGCATGAGAAAGATCAGCTATGGTGGTTCCCTGGTGGTGGCACTCATTTCAAGCATGGAGCAGCAGATTACATTGAGAGGTAGATGAACTTAAGCTTCTTATATCACTTATTCACATTCAAACAAGTTAATTCATCATTTCCTACGATGGCAATGATACCAGTAATTGATGATATTTCCAAAACCCAGGCACTATAATGTTCCATCTCTTATGATTTTTTTTTTGACTGCAGGTTAGGAAATATGATAACTGATGATACAGGTGATCTGCGTTCAGCTGGGGTTGTTCAAGTTCTGGATGTTGGCTGTGGTGTTGCTAGCTTCTCAGCTTATCTTCTTCCTTTGGATATCCAAACAATGTCTTTTGCTCCCAGAGATGGTCATGAAAATCAGATTCAGTTTGCTTTAGAACGAGGAATTGGTGCCATGACTGCTGCCATTTCCACAAAACAGCTACCATTCCCCTCTAGCTCTTTTGAGATGGTTCATTGTTCGAGATGTCGTGTTGACTGGCATGAGAATGGTATGGCGCTTGAGCAGTGGCATTTGAAAATTGTTCATAGGGAGAAACACATGTTTCAGATAAATGCTTCATGCTCTTCATGCATTTTTCTGCAATCCTTTTATCGAATTGAAATGATATAGTCAGCCAAAAGAAGTGATCTCTGATTTCTTAAATTTTTCTAATTGCATATAGTAACTAACACAAAGGAACAATAGTAAATCATACCTGGAACTACAAATGCATCTCTATGCAAGTTTATTATTCATAATTCGTAGCATTGCTTTTATGCATGCCAGCAGATTGCTGTATATATGAAATGCATCAGCTATCTTTGCTACCAAACAAGCTTTTAAATCAGTTTAGTGAAAGTGCACTATGAAGTTTTACATTGCAGATGCTACCCTGATATGTGTTGATAAAGATCGTTATGGCCTGGCAAGTATATGAATTGTTGTTCATTGTGTTTGCAAGCTCCTGGACATTTCCCCCCCCAAGATTATCGAGTTAGAAAAAAGGCTGTTTAACTTATGTTTGGATTTTACACCTTCTCTTTAATTCATTGGGCTTTTATTTTATTGCAATATTTTTTTTTAGTGCAGGTGGTATTTTAATCAATGAAGTTAATCGTCTTTTGCGAGATAATGGATATTTTGTCTATTCGTCTCCACCTGCTTATAGAAAGGATAAAGATTATCCATTGATTTGGGATAAGTTGGTAAATCTGACTTCTGCTATGTGCTGGAAACTCATTGCTCGAAAAGTTCAAACTGCAATTTGGGTCAAACAAGAAAATGAGTCATGCCTCCTGCACAATGCAGAGATGAAACAAATAAACATCTGTGACACTGTAGATGACATGAAACCATCATGGAAAACACCACTGAGGAACTGCATACCAAGAAGTGCACCAACTAATCCTCAGAAACTGCCTCCCAGACCAGAACGTCTTTCTGTATATTCAAAGAGTCTCAGCAAAATTGGTGCGCTCATGTGCTTTTTATGAGCTTAAAGTAATTTAAAGTTGTTTTTGTTCATCCCTGCTTTTCCTGATCCCTGGTCATGCCTGAGTATGGTATCTTTTTCAAATTTGCATTCTATATTAGCTTTTTGTTTCAAAATCAAGTACACTGCAAGTGTAGTCAAACTGCATTATGATGAGCACAATGGAAGATATAGATATCAATATCAAATACATTTTATAGTTTCAAGTAGTTGGAAGCAGCTTGGGGGCAGGCTGGCTAGGATTGCCTATGCTTTCCTGTCATCAAAATCACTGGGACAGGGTTCATGTGGGAAATTTCAGATGAATGACTAGCATTTAACCTTGTCATTCGTAGTCCCATTTAACTTGTCATTTGTAGTCTATCTCTTTGAACACTTGGAAAATGCATAAGCCATGTTAAATATTCAATCTGACATGATAATTTCTGCACATTTTTGTTGCAGGTATCACTGAAGAAGAGTTTTCTTCAGATGCCATATTCTGGAAAAATCAAGCTGGCCATTACTGGAAGCTGATGAATATCAATGAGACGGATATACGAAATGTCATGGACATGAATGCTTTTATTGGCGGATTTGCTGTTGCTTTGAACTCGCTGCCTGTTTGGGTGATGAATATAGTTCCCATGAGCATGAATAATACCTTGTCAGCTATTTATGACAGGGGTCTCATAGGAGCTTTTCATGATTGGTAAGAGATTTTCAATCAATTCAGTTGTGCTCAAGCTATACTATGTGGATGCAAGGATCTGTAATATGCTAGTTTGCTTACCACACTTGTTTTAACTTCAGGTGTGAGCCATTCTCAACATATCCACGAACATATGATTTATTGCATGCCAATCATCTCTTCACACACTACAAAGACCATGGAGAAGGTTGCCTGCTAGAGGATATCATGCTGGAGATGGACCGTATTATCCGACCTCAGGTAACTGTTTCTAAAATATTTCATCTATCAAAGTCTTAAAAATCAGAGAAGTTATATGGTGAATGCCAGGATGAAGAATGAGATGGATGGGATTTAATCAACTAGATGTAAAGCTATGCCCAGCCTCTCTGAATTATATTAGACATCATGTGCTCGTTACACTAGCACATTATTTGCATTACCTGTAGGCCATTTTTTTACATGGATGCATAACAAAGCTAGCATGGAGCTAATGTTTACGTCCCTTGGAATTTATTGCCATCTAGATCTGAGAGAATATATAAGATACTGATTATCTGATCTGATCTTGTTACTTAATATGGTTTTATCCATATCAACCATTCTATGGATTGTAGCCTGACATTTAAAATCATTTACGCTTTTGTGTCTGTATTCCACATTACATTTGATTCAGAATCTTACCAAGACTATAATGTGCAGGGATTTATTATCATCAGAGATGAGGAATCGTTTACATCAAGAGTCCAGCATTTAGCTCCAAAGTTTCTGTGGGAGGTCGAATCACATGTTCTGGAAAACAAAGGAAAGAAGACTGAAACTGTACTAATATGCAGAAAGAAGTTCTGGGCATTGGTATAAGGTGTACTTTTTACAGTCTTTTTTTCATTTTACCCTTTGTATCTTGCATTTGCTCATCAGCTCACGCACCTTGTAGAATGTAAAGAGGTCATCAGCTTGTAGTAATTTATCATTTGCTTTGTGGTTATTTCATTTCTGCATGTTTGTTGTTCACCTATACAACACACACACACGCACATACACCAGTGGATACAAGACCATAGAAATTAGATTTTCTTTCATATTTCTTAGAAAACAAAATTGTACCAGCCTCCCAAGAACTATCCATTCCCCCCTCATGGGCATATTTTACCGTTTTCGTTTTCATGGTATTCGTGCTCGGTCAATGCATTTTCAGCTTCATTCTTTGCTTAAGCAAAACCCATTTACCTCCTCAGCCAACAACTCAAGATTGCATTGCATTATATGTAAAAACCTCTCTTATATAGTTGCAAAAATGTTGCCATTGGAAACATCTTGGGGGATGTTCAAACTTTGAAGTTGTATCCGAGCATGGATGGGCTTTAAGCAGGCCTTCTCTTGCCATCTACACCTCTGAGTGCAATTTGTAATGGGATAAATTAACCTTGTTAAAAGAATCCCAACTGATTGTTGATTTCAAAATTTATCGGTCCCAGCAGCAAGACCATTCAAGAAAACCCTTTACGGTTCAGGTGATTTTACTTTTGCTCTAATGAGGTTTTGAACCCTTCAGGCAAAGCTTTTGTGCGAGATGCTATATACGAGTATTTTTGTGCCAAAAAGCTCGTGTTTTGTCTTTTTTTTTTTGGACATTGAAGAAAAGAAGTACAGTCTAACAGTCTGGATACGAGACAGGTCAGCCAGCAACATCAACCAAAGCACACACACACTGGTGAAGCAAATCTTACAAGAAAGAAAGAGGACTCACTGTTATCTTATATGGGAGTTCACTTTAGAGTTTTAATATAAATAAGGGTAGTATTTATCATAATTATCACACCGGCTCAACGCTAGGATGATAGATTTATTTGATTTTAAATGAAATCGCTTTAATTTTTTTTAAATAAAACATTGTTTTGAGTAAAAATTAAAAAGTTCATGGTGTGACTAGGCTGGTTTTATTCTGGTTTGACTACATCAGCTTTCAAATTGGTTTGAAATAAAACCCAACTCGGGTCAAGTTCGAGTCGGCAAGTTATCGGATTAATCTATCAGGCCGAGCCAAAGTTTATTAACTATAGTATTTATAAAAAAAAATACAAAAGGCAGAGTAGAAAATCCTAAAATTTCTTCGGTAAATAATAATTTAAAAATAAGTTTTTTTTCTTGTTAAATAAAGTCATGTGAGTCTTGAAGTCCATTTATGGTACTGTTATAAAAGAATTTATTAGGATGAATAATGGATTCGAATAACTAGCCGGTTAATGTTTACAGTTGACAGTAACCATTAAACACTGTATATTAATTGATGCTAACGTTTTCAAAGAATTAAACCTTTAATTTAATAGTATATTAATATCACTGTTAAATCTAGCATATCTTCATCACTCATTGCTTACATTTTATTGCTTCTAGCTACTATATCGATTGTTATTCTTATTCTCAATAATTCATAATGGACAGGAGGTAGCTAGGAACACAGAAGTGTGAGTGAAGGGCTTGACTACAAGTTAAGAGACCTTGACCATGCCCTAGATGCCTAGCTAGCTGGGCCCATCGATAGCCATGCAAGATATACAGTAGTCCTATAATGGAGGGAGAGGGAAGTAAATTTAGAAGAAGCACCGAACAAGCGAAGGAAGATAAAATCATCCTTTAAATGAAAAGAAATGGGTCACTGAAAAGGGAACTGATAAGACAAGACAACCCCACGCTTGTCGGTCTTGCCCCACCAGAAAACCCTACACCACACATGCAAACACACACGCACGGTCTCTCATTATTTCATTTGCAGAGAGATTGATGATGATGATGGTGGTGGTGCTGATGCTCTATTGCCAGCGGTTGAGTTGACGCTTTGGCTTCTTCATATCATCATAATCACCCCTCCCTCTTCGTTTCAAAACTTCCTTCCATCCTGGCTTTTAAGGTTTACAATGTTCTCTCCGTTGATTGATTTATCTATGTTTATAGCTTCTGCTTGTTGTCATTTTTTTGCTTAGGGTTGTGTGTCTTTGTCTGTTCTTGTGGTCTTATGAACCATTAGATCGATCCCATGTACAATAAGATTATACTCTATTATATACATACATACTAGTTCTTTCTTTCTTTGCATCCCATGACAAACTATGAATGGTCAATACGTGACAACTTTGATTTTTCCTTGTACTTGGATACCAGCTTACCCTTTTATATGTTAAAAGTTTGGCCCACCATTAATGGAGTATTCACTTCTCATCAAATATGATAACCTACTTGCTGTGTCGTACATTTTAGTTCAATTGATCATAAAAAGATCAGTTGATAGGATCGATGGCGGAACCAGAAATCTAGGATTAGAGAATGAATAAGAAAATATTTGATTTTTTAGAGTACAGAACATGCATCATTGAAATGTATAATTGAAAGCTCTCCAAATGTTAGGACTAAAATATAATTCTTTTTTCAAAGTTTGGAGTTGCCATGACCTTCTTGTGTTTCGGTATTTGAATCATAATTGTCGCACTTTATTTGAGTTTTGTTCGGTTATTAGATTATCAAGTTAACTCGGGTAATTTATTTATTTATTTTATCAAAATTACATCATTTTATTCTTTAAAAAACATTTTTTAGTGTTGATTTTGCTAAGTTTGGTTAGGTTATGGCCAATAAGATTTGATCAGGTCAATTTTTTTCGGTTCAAATTGAAATCCAACCTGGAATAAATTTAGAATCTTGGGTTTTCTAGATCGACCAGTCAGATTAGATTAGATCAAATTTAATAAATACAAGGTGAATAGAAAGAATGTGAATAAATAAAACTCTTATTAGACCTCAATTGCAAATACATGAAGATTTATTTTTCTAAAGAAACAAGTAGTAATAAGAAATCATAAGTTGGGATAGTTTCCTTGAACAAATAAATCAAGGACGATAGTGTACGTTATAACTACTTGAGTTTGATATTTAACCACATGATAGTTGATACAAAGCCATAATCTTACCTTGGAATTCTTCGTATAAGACAAGGAGAATCGCTAGGGCTACTCACGAGGCTGTATATTAGTTACCGTAGAATGACTAGCTTAGGATTATAGGTTGGACCCCTAAAAAATTGGCCATAAATATCAAACTCTTATTCATGGGGCCCATCTAGCTCAATGCCTTCCAACGGTAAAAATGAATAACTCTTCAATTGGAACTTTTTTGGTACTCTTAATTTTACTCCTACCTTTTATAGTTCTTATAGAAAAGTTTTTAAAATTAAGTCCACGCGCGTCAAAAATTCATTTTATAAATTAAAATTTTCTTTTTAATTTCATCCTTTATTTTTTTCATGTATCGATTTGGTTCCTATTATTTTTTTGCTATTTTTTTATTTAAGAAAATTTTTAAAATTAATTTTTTTTATTTTATCCTTATATTTGATTCTCAATCTTTTGATTTTGATTTTTTTTAACTTCGTAAAAAATTTAAATTAATATTTTTTTTTCTGATTTTATCATTCAACATTAAATTAGTTGGGAATTAAACTTCTTAATTGAGCCCGGATTTAATATTTTCATGAGTTGTAAGTTTAAGAGATTAATCCAGGTTTAGAAGATTTGCTCGAATTTGCTTGGTTTTCCTTTTTTTTTTTAAGCTCAAGTTTTTTTATTTTTATCTTTCAACATTTAATTAATTGGAGATTGAGCTTTGTTATTTTTTTATTGCTTTCTATAGGATTTTTTTAGTGATTTTGAAAATAACCTAGTTTATCTTGGGTTTTTTTAATTTGTCGTTCTTTGTTAAATTTATCTTTCTTTAAATAAATTTTCTTTTTGAATTAAATTAAATTAATTGACTAAATATAAGCATGAAATGTTCACTTCATAATAATTCATTTGGTTTATTTTTCGGGTCATTGCTCTAATTGTGCATGCGACTTCTTTTAATGTTATCGTGCAACCTTTCACAATGGCTTTAGAATCGTTCTAATGAGCTAGTTATATCCGGTGGTAGAGCGGTGTCCACAATGAAGCGATGATGAGTCTCCAATGATTTTTTCTTTCTTCTTCTCTCGAGTATGATATTGAAAGGTTATTTTTTATAGTTAATTATTGTTATTCTTTTGTTCGTTTTATTTATTGTTGATGATTTTTTTAATAATATTATTAAGTTAATTAAACTTATTGAACTCAGTCAAGTCAATGACATGAATCTCAATTTTTTTTTTTTTGTAAAAACACTGACATCACTAGTATATTTTTTTTATATTACAAAAATTTAACTCGATCCATAACATAACGCAAACATCTATTTAGTGATATCTAATTTTTAAAGAAAAGATTTGACACAATGATGCCCCAAGAATAGGTAGAATGTTTAGTCAATCTTTTTATTCTTACCAAACTTATAATTCTATGATAGTTTTGTAGATGCCATTTAATTATGGTAAATACAATCACTTTCAAACAAGCCATTAACAGTAAGAAAGAAAGTTTAAATGACTTGTTATACTCATCCATTCCAATCATTCTTCTGTTAAATAGGAGTCTAATCAATAAAGCCAAT
>Ga0307517_10007137_pt1 | contig 16383 bp, 13 predicted proteins | sample 23_EM_MG_FD_194515 | JGI IMG/M metagenome (GOLD analysis project Ga0307517, IMG submission 194515) | Populus trichocarpa ectomycorrhiza microbial communities from riparian zone in the Pacific Northwest, United States - 23_EM | ecosystem: Host-associated > Plants > Roots > Unclassified | place... | reverse complement strand
CCAGCAGTTGTACATATCTTTTATGATGTAGGACAAGGCTATAAGGACCTGCAGGAAAGCTTTGATTTCCTGATCCGTGCTTCTTTTCTTTGCTCTCCTTTCTTTTTTCTTCGTTTTTTTTCTCTCTTATTTTCATGGTTATTCTACAGCTCTCTTTTAATAGCTATTTTCTGATGGATTGAACCAACACTTCTGTTTCATTCTTAGATAGTATTCAAGACTGGACAGAATATTAGATTGCCACATACCTATCCTTTCTCTTCGTTAAGATCATTACTCAGATTTCTCTCGTTAGAATAACAAGTGGAAACCAATTGAGTTAGCTCTACAAAAGGATCGAAGCCCTGCCAACCTTTCGAGTCAAGAATTTAGCACCAAAGGCCAGAGCTGAAGGCTTTATCTACCTTAAAACGACCATAATCAACTCTATGAGAATCGGCTTTTCATTTTCCTACGCTCAGATCAGGGCAGAAGTATATTTTTTATCTTCACAATATTATAGCCAATGTTTGTCCCTGCATTGACCATTTGGTTCTGATACAAGGTAATCTCCATCTTGATCACTCAATCCCCTTGGTAATCTGGGAACATTTGTTTGTCTGGGTTGTAATATCAGCGAAAAACTACATATATTGGAAATATCTTAGTAGTTTTATTGTCCATTCTACACATTTATTGCCTTCATATTCATTTTCTACTATCTGCCATCAAGAATTTATTGCTTGAAAAGTATCTTCTCTGTCCAGGCATAACAAATCTAAGGAAATTAGAAAAGAAATATCTGTAAAGAATTTGCCATTATGGCAGTAAGAAGTTAAGCATGTACAGTGATTTGTTTCAATTTCTTCCCTTACATACGGCAAGCAGAATCATAGTTGTGCTCATTATCACTTTAACGGGGAAAGCTAAATAATTCAACCAATTCAAGAGGTGGCGCGTAGAGTTGTAACTCTTGCACTGAAATTGATCATTTCCCAACAAAGCCTCAGCAAAATTGATAATTGATCTTATAAAGATGTATATTTCCTCAGTTTGATCTCTTCCTAGTTCCTACCAAATCAGTGGAGCATAATGCAACTAGAGACAACCGCCGCTCCCCCCACTCAGTATCAAGGAGAGATACGGACGCCATCCCAAATAGAATTTTGTAAATAAATGAGACAGTCACCAATCCGTATGGTAGCATACATTGTTAATTGCTATATTGGAATATGACCCCAAGAACGAATAAGACGTAGTTAAAACTTAAAATGACTCCCCTCCCTTTACAAATTATCCTTGACAAGCCGTTGTGTCCTTGGACAAAAGTGATTTAGCTCTTCTTGTTAGATCTCTCATCACATCTATAATGACAGATTTCTTCTGGATTCTAAACTGGATGGCTAGTTCAGTGGAAGCTGAAACACCTTGTCTCAATGAGGATTCGTCTTCCATTATTTTGGTAGGGAAGTGCTCAAGTGCGATCACACATAATGCAATAATGGTGCGATAAGCAGCTACTTCATTTGCAATTCCGAGAGGAGCATCAGCTGATAAAGATTTGAGAGTGTCCATATCATGCTTACGCACCATTTCCATGTCACTTGCCAGCAGTACTCTAAGGGCTGCCAACAACCGTCCATCTACCAATTCTTGACCTCCTAATGTCACCTGTTAAATGAGACAAACAGGAAAAGACAAACAAATTACTTCAAATTTCAAAATAAAATAAAAACCCTAATTTGGTTTGTATATACAGTTAAAACCAATCTCGTTTTGTTCAGCACCATTATAACTTTGAAAAGCTGCAGGCAGCTTATGACTTACGGGTTCCTTTAGGCTGACTTACAGTTCTAGATACTAATAATTTTGCAAGAACGGTATTGGGGTTCCAATTATTATATAAACTAAAGAGCAATGAGAAAAGTATTCCATTGTCTCCAGCAGAGTCACATGACTTCAAAATTTGTTCGCTTATTTTTCCTTACAGCATCTCTGTTCTAATTATTGACCCTGACACGATCAGAGGGTTTTTAAGATCCTAACAAAACGTAACCAATAGCATAACAGGGTCGGATGAGACTGGTCTTGATTTGGCTAGATTCCTGGAGATCATTTATAAAGGCACTAGGTTGCTCTACACAAAAACATGGAGAGAGATGCTGTTTATTTTGAGAGAAGCCCACAAAATTAAAACTTGTTCGTTTCATTAAAAAGGATGGCGGAGAGGGAAAAAATTGTCAGAACATCACAGAAAAGCACAAACCTTGAGATTTGCAGCTTCACCGTCTAAATTTAACTGGGATAAAAACTGTTGTTGCCATGGAGCTGGTGAAGAGAACTTAGGTGAAGATACCCCAGCAGCAACACTTGCAGCATCCAGAAAAGCTCCATCATATTTGAGCTCAATGCAATCATAAGGGTTTGAAGGTATCACAAATCCATAATCCAATAGGAAAAGATCATTGTTCAAGCAACCATAATTCAGTAGTATGGCATCGTTTTGTTTGATTGGTGTTTCTGCCACAGCCTGATTTGAGAAAGCATGAGCCTTTTAACCAATAATTGATCTATCACTTCTTTTAGGCCCAAATTAGTAGCGAGTCAAAAATAAATGAAAGGAAATGGAAAAACCTGCCTTTATAAGCATCTTTGCACTCCCTGCATCTTGTTCTTGAATAATTTGTGCATTTGGATTGAAGGCATGGTTGCACATGTCGATGAGAGGAAGCATCATGGGGGCATCAATGCAGGTTCCATCTGGGAGCTTTTTTCCATATAAACGAAATGCCCTGGATGAGACTGCTGACATTGACCACCCAAGAGAGGATGCATCTACATCTTGCCTGTCAAAAGGATGATCATTTTGTTTCAGGTTTTCAACAGCACGCTTGACTTCTTGTTCAAAATCAAGAAGAAACCTGCATCTTCTATTCACCTGGCATGATGAAATATAAGAGGTGGTTATTTTCAAAGCTAACAACGGTAACCAAGGTCCATCTTATGGTCCAGACAAGGATATGATGAGATCCCAGGTAGCCTGCTCAGGATTATCCATACTCCATAGATAGGAATAACTAGAATCGGTTGAGCTGATTTCAAAACAAAAGAACAGCTACATAATTTCTTGTAATCACACTCATCAACAGAAATTTGGTCCATGTACTCATTTGTTTGGCACGGTTTTCCAGTTTCACCTCAACCATTAATTCTCAACCTGATTTTGAAGGAAAATGTTGACTGCCAAGCTGATCCATGGAAATACCTGGTATAGAAGAGGAGCATACTGCAAGTTCTTTATATCCTCCCCTTGAAAAAATATGGGCACGCTATAAGTTCGCGGCAGGTTGCTGATGTATGGCCACCAGAAGGAGTTGACCCTTGCTCTTTCTTGAAGAAGCTTCAAACCCAATTTCATTGCCCACAGTTCATCTGTCAAATGCTCCCACACGTCCAATTTACTCGTGTTCAAAAGTGTAAACAGCCAGATTTAAAATACATGGAGTTTCAAACTCATGTTGTGCAAAGAAAACCTTATCCTACAGATATAAGGTTTCACATTATTGGAAGACTAAAAATAGCACCTTCCATCAAAGAGCACCAACAGAAATATATCACCATCAATTTGGCATATGATTTAACATGTTCCCTCGCAAAAACTGACAGCAGAAGATAAAAGACATACATTCCACGAGTCATCACCCAGAAAATTGATATCAAATAGAAGATGCTGGTTAAGAAGTTCAGAGTTTCAGTTTTCGGAAGCCTCACAATTCTGAGCCTCTAAAATGTACATAACAATATCTCATGTTTACTCAACATGAACTCTTAATCCGTGCATCAAGGAAGCAGCTTGTAATAAAACCAAACCACGTTTTATATGGAAAAAACAACTTAAGCATATCCAAGCTATTATTGTACTGACAAACTTGAACTAAGCTTTCGATCCATTCAATGACTTCTAAGTTATCCTAGTTGAGGGTATATTGGCCGATGAAATACAACATTCACTACAGTTACAGTACTAGCATTAATATAAATTTATTAGGAGCACAATGAAGCAAAATTGAGACGTCAAAAAGAAGCATTGCAGTAAAAATCCCCCATCCACCAAATAAAACCCATTTGCAGTCTTCTAAAATCAAACAGAACGAGCACCCAAAATATGCACAGACACCCACGAATAGGGGAAAAAATACATACCAGGAACTTTGTGGGCCAGTTTAACCAAAACAGAATGTGCCTCGTCAACTCCATCTTCATCTCCAAATTTTAAGGGTATGTTATCGGGAAGGACAATAAGCTGAGACCCTTTTGGGATATCGTGAGAGGCAATCAAACCAGGACCATTGGTTCCATCTTGGGATATTTTAATGGCCTGGTGCACGAACCCACCTTCGCGCCTCACCCATTTGATCAGGTCTGGTGGGTTTGGGACCAGACGCTCTTGATAGGATGAGGCTGTGAACGTGGCAGCGCATGTTAGTGGACGGCAATTGGTTAGCGAGGCCATTACAAACTTTGAAACAGCCATGATTGGTATCCTCAACCTCAAGCTAGGCTAAACTGAAGTGAAGCCGCCCACGGAGTAGAACTTGACGGAAGAAGAAATTAAAACAAAAACCCAGTAAATTTTATGATTTTAATAAATCTTGCTCTTTTTTGGGTCTTCACTATAGTTGGGCCACAAAGGTGAGGCCAAGAGCCCAAGTACCCAACACATTAAGCTCCTCAAATTTGAGGCTGCCATCCATAATTCCATATTGACCTTGAATCGGTTTAACTAGTCTAATCAATGGTTTAAGTGATTAAGTTTGATTTAACCAATTTCTTACTCGATTAGACTGGTCTCGAATCTTGATCATCCATTTTCCATCGGCAAAGAAAATCTGATCAAACCACTCACACGTGTTGAGAAAAGTGAATGCATACAGTGCCAGCGCATCGATTTCTAATTTATTACAATCACAATATAGCTAAACCGTCAACATTATAACTTTTCTTACAAAATATTATGACTTTTCTTACCGAACATTATGAATGGTTAAAGTATTTTTTTACATGATTTTTTTATTTTTTTATTATAATATTTTTCTAAATTATTAGATTTTATTTTTTTAATATTAAACTAGTTAAAAATTTAGTTTTGTAATTTTTTTTCTTTAAAACACTATGAATTCTACAATTTTTTCCCATATAATTTTGTTTTTTTCTTAAAATTTTTTTCAAAATTGTCTTTGTTAATTTTATTTTTTTAATATTAAACTGATTGAGAATTACAACGGTAACTGGAATTACAAAACACTATATATTACTACAGTGTTTCCTCACATGGCTTTTTTTCTATTTTTTTTTCTTGTTTTTTTGTTATGATTTTTTTCAAAATTATCTTTGTCGATTTTATATTTTTAATATTGAACTGGTTGAGAATTTAGCTTTGTAATTTTTTTTCTTTAGAACACTGTGGATTGCTAGAGTGTATCCCCACATGGTTTTTTTTGTTATGATTTTTAAAAAAAATTATCTTTGTCGAATTTTTTTTTAATATTGAGTTTGTTGAAAATTACAATTACAATTATAATAAAGTTAAATCATGTGGAAAAAGTATTGTAGCTTTCTTCACAAAACACTGTGGATTGTTACATTGTTTCCTCGCATGAGTTTTTTTTTTATGATTTTTTTTAAATTATCTTTGTTGATTTTTTATATATATATATTGAGCTGGTTGAAAATTTAGCTTTATAATTTTTTTCTTTTTATTAACCAAAAAAGCTAAATCATGTGAGAAAAGTACTATAACTTTTCTCACAAAATATTATGAATTACTACAATTCATTCTATTTAGCCTCTGAATTTTTTATTACTAGCATAATTTTTTTTCTTCATGAAATATTAACTCTATCACATCTTTAATTTTTATTATTTATCTAATATTAATTTATAATTATAACATTACCAAACTAATTTATTTCCATGAACCTACAGCAGTGCAAGAAGCCAAGAACATCTCGTCTAAGTATTTAACTATTATCCGTTTTGAGTTAAGAGTGGTTGAAATAAATGTGGTCTGTTTTAATTTTGATCAGAGGTAAAGGAGGAAAGCACGATAATCACTGTTTTGGTTCTTGACAACGTACATACAATTCGAGATAGCTAAATAAGTAAAACAGGACTTTCTTTAATAATTAGTTAATAACATTATTTTACTGAATTCATTGCGCGAGCGAAATAATCTCGGTCAAAAAAGATTGTAGTGGCATGAAACAATCTCAAGATAAAATAAAACTACTCAATATCGTTAACAAAAACTTAAAATTAATCTTTTCAAAATATTTTTTTTTATTTTAAAAAGTGTGATTTATTTGACTGCCAGCTAGGTTTTTTTCTTCAAAATCTCACTTTATAAAAAACATAGTAAAAATAAAATATTTGAATTAAAATTCAGGAGTTTTTTTTTTATATTTTCACTGTGATTTTTTTAGTTATAATTAAATTAATTTGATTGAAAAGCAGTTTGTTGTTTTTAATAAATATAAATATTATTTAAAAATCAAAAGTGGCTGGTACCTACAACACACTCCCTAGCGAGTGGAAGACACCATCGTTCTTAGAGCGGTGTATGAAACATCTCTTAGCGGCCAAACATCATCTTACAGGATGACTTTAAAAGCGTTTTGACATTTTTTTTCCGGTAATTAGGCGAGTGTACACGATAAGGGCCCTAATGAACTTTTTTTACCCTCCTTCTCCTCATCGGGTTTCACGTATGCCCTTTCAAAAATTAATTTTTCCCATCAATTTATATTTGTATCAATTTTGTTTCTCATTATCTTGATTACTATTTGTTTTGTTTTTAATGTTTTTTGAAGTTAATTTTATTTTTCAATTTCATCTCTAAACATTTGATTTCATTTAATTTATGTATCCGATTTGGTTTTTATTTTCTTATTGCTATTTCTTTTTATCATTTTCTTTATTTATTTTTTTTAATTTCATCCCTCGTTATTTTGTTTCATTTATTTTTTATATCATATTTGACCATTATTCATTTGGTTGCTATGTGTTTTGTTTTTTTAATTTTGAATGATTAAGAATTTTACTTCGTGATTTTTTTCATGCTTGTCCTTTATGGGGTAATTATATTCTCATAACACGGGTTATGGATCTTGAAGAGTAATCCAATTTCACTTTGATTTTTTTAGGTTATTTTTTTTAAAAAAAAATCAATTTCATCACTTGACATCAGGTTATTGGGTCTTGAGTTTCAAGATTTTCTCCTTTTTATTTATTGGGGTATCTCGATCTCATTTCATAAATCATGGGCTAGTTGAGTTAACTCAAGTTGACTCGTTTTTTTTTAATTGATTTTTTTTAGTTTTGCATTTTTATAATTTAGTTTGCTTGAGAGTTGACATCTGTTATTTTATTCAATTTTTTTTGTAGAGGATTATCTCTGCCTCACAACGAAAACGTGAATTTGGTATGTTGATCTGAGCCATGTTTTTTTATCATATTTCAAAATTGATTTTCTTTCCGTTTGTCTTTCAACATTTGATTTTCTGGTAACTGAGTTTTTATTTTTTTATAAGGTTATTCCATTTGCATCCAATTCTTATTTTGTTATCAAATAAGATTGTTGAGACATTTAATAATATTTTGACTGTATCATTTTATATTATTGACAAGTATTTATTATTTTCAATTAGTAATTGTTGTTTTTTTTTTGTCGCTGGCCTTTTTATATATATAATTATATTATTAAATTAATCGAGTTTATTTATTCCATTTGCATCAATAACCCGGGCCTAGATTTTTATTATTAATTTAAAAACACTATCATCATCTAGATATTTTTTTATATTAGTAAAAACCTAAAAATGTGTTTTTTTTTCCTTTTAAAAGTATTCAAGTAAATTTATTGTGAAAAAAAAGAAGAAAAAAAACTAAGCTATCCCTTGTCAACTATATATGATATATGGACCCGTGAAAGATCATCCTACCCCAAGCTAGTTCATCCAATTTGTTTTTATTAAGAGCAAAGATGTAAATTGACTATGAATCACGCCTTTGTTACAATATTTTTTCACACCATTTAGTTTTTTTTTTATAATATTCACAAATTCATTATCCAGCAATAGAATTCCCAATTTATAATTAAAACACAATAAAAATAAAATAAAAAGAAATTAAAAATAAAAATAACCTGCAGATTTTGTTTCGAGAAGTAAACAGAATCCATAAATCACCACCGCCGCCATAAATTCTCTAACCCCTAGTTCCTCTTAGAGTATCCATGGAATCCCACCTAGCACCCATCATCATCATCACCTTAAACTCCTCGAAATCAATCATCCCATCACCATCTCTATCAACCCCACTAATCATCTTCCTGCACTCGGCCATTGAACAAGGCTCCCCCAAACTGGCCATCACTTTATGCAATTCTTCAGCAGAGATCGACCCATTTCCATCAATATCATAAACAGAAAAGGCATCCTTCAGATTCTCCATTACCTCATTTGTATCCACCCCCTGTGTGTTTAGCGCCACAAATTCTTGCAAATCAATGAATCCATCACCATCGGCATCGAATTCTGTTATCATCCTTTGCAGCTCCTCTTCGCTTGCTTCATGACCCAATTTTTTCCAGAATGAATCCAGTTCAGCAGATGAGATCTTGCCGTCTCCATTGACGTCGAATTTCTTGAAAACTTGCTCGAGCTCTTCAACTTGGAGTCTTAGCCTCACAGAGGGTGATTTGGATCCGTTTATTGAAGCAGCCATCCCAGATGGCGAATCGATAGAAGAATCCGATTTCTTGGATTTGCGGTTGAAAAGGCATTTAAAGCCCATTCCTTTCCCATACAAAAAAAAATGAATGAAAGGGAGAGAACGGTGGTGTTATTTTTTAAAATAGAATGTTAAAATTAGTTGTTAGAAATTTAATTTAGTTTCGGGAAAAGCAAATTTGGAAGGTTTGCTAGGGAGGAAGGAGACAGTTTAGGCGTTTCATACCCATCGTAAAAGTCCATCCCATCCTCTCTTAATGCTTGTAATCTCTTCGTAATTATTATTATTATTCATTTTCTACATTTTTCTTAAAAAATCTCAAAGATGATAGAATTTGTATGTTCTTACTTCTTATTATGAATCACATTTAGTGCTGATACGTTACGCGGGATTTCTCTGTAACTCGTATGTTTACCACAACATGATCCTCCTTCTAGTACAAGTCAAAATATTCAAGAAACTAATCATAACAAACCCTTGAAATGTCTGGGAATGGGAATGTTGCTGTGTTTTTTAAAAAATTGAATTTTTTTGTTTAAATTTTTTTATTGTTTTGATGTGATAATTAAAAATAAATTTTAAAAAATAAAAATTATATAGATACATAACGAGGATGCATATATCTTCAGTATCTCCAGAGCCTTGTGTATTGGGTTCTATGGTTGGCTTGTGCTTCAGATAGCCAGCAACTAGTACTCCCCCTGTGCACATAGATGGTTTGTTAAAGATAGAAGGAATTAAGAATTCAGTTTGTAGAAAATCATTCTAATAAATTATGATTTGCGTGCTTTTATTAATGACTTACATGGGCATGGAAACGGTGTTTAATTCTTCTGTAATGGAGCATTAATTAGAATTAATTTGCGCATGCATGAATGCATGGTGAGGCATTAAAAAGCCATCCTAAATGTTTCCTATATAAGATTCAGGACTCTCTCTCTCTCTCTCTCACCATCTCTTGCACAAGCCTCGTTTTCTGCTAGTGAAATACACAATATCGATCCTTGATATTTCAGTGCCTACTAATTAATTAATCAATAGATTCAATGTCGAGGATCAGGGAGAACAGGATGAGGAAGGAGTTGAGTGAAATTGCAAGGGACAATTCATCTGAATATTTCAGTGCAGGTATTGCCACCGGAAACACGTACGATTGGGAGGCCACGGTTCATGGGCCACCGCTCACCCCATATGCTGGCGGTGTGTTTCGGTTGGGTGTCAGTTTTCCGCAAGAATATCCATTTAAGCCACCGAAGCTAACCTTCTTAACCAAGATTTACCACCCAAACATCAACGACAAGGGTAGCATCTGTGTAGACATATTGAAAAACAACTGGACTGCAGCCAACACAATGACTGCTGTATTCAACAGCATATTGCTTCTACTGGCATCCCCGAACCCAGATGATCCTTTGGTGCCTGGTATTGGTAAGCAGTACATCAATGATAGACTCGAGTTCGAGCAGGTAGCTAGCATGTGGACTGTCAAATATGCAGCTTAAGGATCAGCGCCAAGAATTACAAGTTATGGACAAGCACATCCTATTCGTATTAATATACTATATATACGAAAATAAGAATTGTAATTTAATTTATAATTATTTTGATTGCCTGGGCCAGCAGGATAAGTGATTGCGTAGGTGTCGTTGTTATTTTTATTATTCCTTCGAGCATTATAATTTTTTTAATTAAGAATAAAAGGATGGTATTAATTTATGGTTAATGAAATAATTTAAAAAATATACAAACTAAAAGAAAAAAAGAAAAGAGTGGCTAAGGATAGTAAAAAAAGCTGATCTTCCTAATAAAAATAAAATGTAAATATTTTATTTTAAGAAAGCCCTGATCGATAGGCTGAGGAACTTGCTTGCTTCTTTTTGTTTGCCACGTCTTTGTGCCGAGCTGAAAAATGCTCTAATGGCGGCCTTTTTTGGGCACGCTCCTCAATGTCAAAAGAAATTGAGCTACCCACTTCCCTCTTCCTTCGCTTCATCGAGTGTATTTACGCGCCGCTACTCTGGTTCTATCCTAGGACGCATGCAGTGACGCGATTCAGAAAATCAAGGAGCTGAAACCTATTAAATTCAAGCAGATGAAAAGGTTTGATTACAGAGATCTCATCATCTTGTATGGCTCGATGCCAGACCTGAAACCTTTTAAATTCTTTGAAAGAAGCCAGCTCCGAGTCAAGATCAGTTGTAAGCTCACGAGTTAGAGGAGAGGACCCAATCATAGTGGCTAGAGCTGAGGGCCTAGAAAACTTATACTGAGGATGCAGAACCATCGGATGCCATGACACTGCAGGAGCAACCCTACTGGATTAATTGTGGACGAGCAAAGGACACAATATCTAGTCATGAGCACTGAAGTCAACAACCAAGTTCAAGATGAATCATAACAAGGTGCAAATAAAGCCCTAGAACCTGGCAAAACACTAGAAATATAGTAGAAGGGAAGGGACCCACATAGGAGATGGTAAGGGATACTGCATCGGGGCCAATAACACTAGTGTCGGTAGTTACTTAGAACAATATAAATTATAATTTAAATTTATATTTAATAATTTAAATTATTAGATTGTAATGATTTTATTATTTTAATAAAAATTAAATATAATATAATATAGATATATATAAGTTACAAGTTAAAAACTTTTATTTAATATATTTACAAAATAATATAAATTATATTTAAAAATTTAAAAATTTAAATTATTAAATTAAAATATTTTTTAACAGTTGTAAGAGGCAATCAGGTAATTGTCAGAGGCTGCGGGAAGTCTAATGGAGCACTCAAGAAAATGCCAGAGGGTGATGGGCCAGAGGGAGCTGCTTGTCCAACAGTAGAAAAAGGAAAAAAAAAATATATTTTCGTGAAACCTGACACCAGCCACATGCCTAGCAATGTAAATTCTGTTAGTAGATAAATGCAGACAGCAACAGCCAACACGGGAAGGACAGTAACTAAGGAAAACATATGGTTAATCCTTGACTTGACTTGCATGCGCAGTGAGAAAAAAAATTAAAAAACTAATTAAATTAAAAAAATTAGAAAAAATAATTTAAAAAACTAAATTGTAAAAGAGAATCAATTAAAATTAAAAAAAAAACTGATAGGTTTGGTTTGGTTTTATAAACTTAAAACCGAAAAGATCAAACCGAACCGAACTCAAGCTGAAAAAATCAGAAAAAAACCGAGCTAAACTGAAAAAACCGAGTCAAACTAGAAAAAACCGAGCCGAACCGGTTTGAACCGGTTTTTTCCTAAAAAACCAAACCAAAACTAGTCTGCTTGAATCGGTTACGGTTTGATTTCAGTTTTTTTTCAAAAAAAAATTTTAATTTAATTGTTTTTTATAAAAACCAAACTGAACCGAACTAAAAATAATAACCCTAATAACTACCATCTCGCCTTCAGTTCTCCCACGGCTTGCCTTGTTCGATACTCTAAATCATTAATTTTAATTAAGTGATAATTGCCATGTTGGCTTTATTATGATAATGACAATTATTGTACTATTTAAAATCTTCTTTAACGAAGGGAATCCACGAGCTTCACCCTATGCTTAAAAGGCGCAACCCCAGATTTTTCTTAAGCATTTTTTTTATTCAAAATTAAAAGAATGATGGGTTTGGAGGTGGTTTTGATTTTGATTTTTTTTTGAAATTCATATAAAAATATATATTTTTAACTTTTGAAAATGTGATTTACTCTTTATAAGAATTATATATTTGAAAAAAAGTCATCCACACCTTAAACACACACTAAGTCGATTTAATTATTTTTAGTCCCTAACTCTTAAACATAATCATAGCTTAGTTCTACATATTTCAAAGCATATAACTTAGCTCCTTTGACTTATGATGGCTATTATTACGAGCATTTTGTTTTCCTTTAAGAGCTTAAAAAATGACAAGGTACCTTTAGAATTAAGAAAAAAGCGGCAAAAGTTTTAATAAATCAACGATGAACACAAGTCAAGTGATTAGTTTGTTTTTTTAAAATATAAAGGACTAAATTATTAAAATATCTAAAATAACAGGACTAAATAAAAATAAATAAAGTTTGGAAATGTCCAATCAAATCAAGTCATGAGTCCAGCGACTTGAAGTCCACCGTCCAAAGGCACGTTTGTGGCCGTGATAAAAAAAAAACATTTTTTTAATATTGTTTTTTAAAAAATACTTTTAAAAGCAATATACAAACCTGAGCTCAACTAAGCAGAAGCAGAAGCAGAAGAAGAGAGACCTCAAAAGGATAAAAACTTTTGAGAAAGAGAAGCTTGACACTCGATGGTTCGTACCTGATTTTTCCCTGTTGAAGAAACGAGCCTGTATGTTATGCATACCAATTAAGCTAATGCTATTATTATTATGACGATGATGGAGCCATCAAAATCATCTCTACGCTTCATAGCCTACCAAAGATTCTTCACAGCCGTCCGATCAGGCGACCTTGACTCTTTGAAACAGATAGTGGGGGAGCAGCCATCTGATGTGTCTGATCTAATGTCTTTGCAGACTAATGCAGGAGAGACTGCTTTGTATATAGCTGCTGATAATAATTTGGAAGAGGTTTTTAGTTATTTGGTAAAGCTTTGTGATTTTGAAACTGTGAAGATCAGGTCTAAGTCTGACTTGAATGCCTTCCATCTTGCTGCTAAGAAGGGTCACTTGGGTAGGTTTTCTGTTATTCTTTTTTGCCTTTTTGGTCTACTTATATGATTAATTACTGTCTTCTCGTCTGTGGTATGTTCACAATTAGATTAATCGCTTCTAGACTTTGATTTGTAAAGTTATCGCCTTTTTGTTTAAATGGCTTCTTTTCTCATTTGAATTGTCTCCGATGTCCACTGTATATGTGTGATTGGAGGTCTATGGCTGCGATTTCAAACAGCACAGTGTTTATTTTTTAAAATACATGGTAATAGTGTTATTTCTATGTAATGGGAGGTCTTGGTTATGGTTCGTTTCCTTGATCGGGCACATGTAAGGGAGAATGGATTTCCATAATATAAGTCATTTGCTGGATAAAGTGGTCAGTCCAAACAGCAATTCAACTATATTTTTCTTTGAAAGTTATATAGATCACTGCTGATTGAAATTGGCTATAGTCGAATACAACGTTTGCTTTGCATAATCATAGAGGCATAGGAGATTGTGTTCATGAAGATTGAGCTTCATTTACATAAGGTAGCTATATTTAATATGTCCGTTCAGGATTGTGCCTCAAAGCCAGCATTTTGTTAACTTGTTAGTTGGTGGCAGGTCGTTTAACTCTTTATGGTATTGAATATTGGTTTTAGGCATCGTGAAGGACCTTTTGGTCATGTGGCCTGAGCTTTGCAAGTTATGTGACTCCTCCAATACTAGCCCCCTCTATTCAGCCGCTGTTAAAGATCACCTGGATGTGGTGAATGCCATACTGGATGTTGATGTCAGCTCAATGAGGATAGTGCGTAAAAATGAGAAAACTGCTTTGCACACAGCTGCCAGGTATGGCCTTCTTGATATGGTAAAAGTGCTTATACATCGTGATCCTGGTATTGTCTGCATCAAAGATAAGAAAGGCCAGACTGCACTCCATATGGCTGTAAAGGGTCAGAGTACTTCTGTTGTAGAGGAGATATTCCTTGCTGATCGCTCAATACTAAATGAGCGTGACAAGAAAGGTAACACGGCAGTGCACGTAGCGACAAGGAAATCGCGCCCCCAGGTACTTTAACTATCGATTGCTAATTAAATATGAGAAATTGTCGTTCTTGTCTGTCTTTTATCTAATTCTCACCTCAAATGTATTATACGATGACCAAATCTAATGTGTTGATTCATGGAGTGATTATGAGCTTACTAGCTTCTCCCTGGATCTTTTTCTGTAGCATTGACACTACTGTTCAAGGAGTTTTTTCCTATCATTTCTCTTCCCAGTCTCATCATGCTTATACTATGTTCTCTGTTTCTCAGATAATAAGCCTTTTGCTGAACTATATATCTATTGATGTTAACATCATCAATAATCAGCATGAAACTGCGATGGATTTGGCTGATAAACTCCCATATGGAGAATCTGCCTTGGAAATCAAGGAAGCTCTCACAGAGGCTGGTGCCAAGCATGCTCGGCATGTTGGTCAAATGGATGAAGCAATGGAACTTAAGAGGACAGTTAGTGATATCAAGCACGAGGTGCATTCACAACTTATACAAAATGAAAAAACCAACCGAAGAGTTTCTGGTATTGCAAAAGAACTAAGGAAAATCCATAGAGAAGCTGTCCAGAATACAACCAACTCTGTCACTGTTGTTGCTGTTCTTTTTGCCTCGATTGCTTTCTTGGCTATCTTCAACTTACCGGGGCAATATATACAGGATGGAGCTGAAACAAGGAAAGCTTATATAGCTGACAATGTTGGTTTTCAAGTTTTCTGCCTCTTAAATGCAACATCTCTCTTTATATCATTAGCGGTTGTTGTGGTTCAGATCACTTTGGTGGCCTGGGACACTCAGGCTCAGAAACAGTTAGTCTCCATAGTTAACAAGCTGATGTGGGCTGCCTGTGCTTGCACTTGTGGAGCATTTCTGTCAATAGCATTTGTGGTTGTAGGAAAGAAAAGTTCTTGGATGGCTATAACCATAACTTTAACAGGGGCACCAATTCTAGTTGGGACACTAGCAAGCATGTGCTACTTTGTTTTCCGGCAGCATTTTGGAGCTTTCCGGGATTCCCAGAGGCGCATCAAAAGGGCAAGTGGAAGCAAATCGTTTTCTTGGTCAGTGTACTCGGCAAATATATCAGACCCTGATGAGTACAACTCGGATCTGGAGAAGATCTATGCTTTATAAATACTTAATTGAAAAATGAATATGTAAATAAGATGCTCTGACTACTTAATTGTCTCTTTGGCGCCGTCTGCACGACTGTTTTTTTATCCTTCTTTCCCAGCCAAGATTTAGATAGTATTGTTGGTTGGTTATAGGGTTTGGATTTTAAGGTGCAAGGAAGCTTCCACTGGCATGCTCCAGTTTTGTAATCTGAATGTGGATTTTTGTAAAATCGGGTGAATTATGATAGTTTATTGCAATCGTCTTCAGTTAGCAGCTTCATAAAAGAGATTACCAGTTTGACTGGCAATCTTACAGCAGAACAAGTTGAGCAACTTGTTTTTGGCCCCATAACGGAAATATGCAACACTAATAAGACTTTCTTGCAAGGTTGATTTGGATGCAATTACCATTAAATATTCACTGGCCGAAGGACTGAGCTCTACTCTATCTTGAATTGTAGCTATCTGATCTATCAATCAGGAATTTTTGTTTGCTCACTCTTGAGTGACCGAACTTTTCATTAGATCTGTCAAAATATCGTAACAATGTCCAATATTTCAACCTGGGATGGCACATTTAACGGAATGTTTAATGGCTCATTGTCATTAAAAAAGCGGGTGGTGGTAGAGAGGCGAGGAATCCAGTACCCCGAGACACCGGCCAGATGTAAGCGGTACCACCTCGATACTCCTCTCAAGGGTAGAGACTGTCAACGAGGGAAACAGCCACCATGCAAGGAGAGAGCATCAGCGTTTCTGTTTTTTATCCACTTCGAGGGGAAACACTGGTCAAA
>Ga0307517_10007136_pt1 | contig 16383 bp, 18 predicted proteins | sample 23_EM_MG_FD_194515 | JGI IMG/M metagenome (GOLD analysis project Ga0307517, IMG submission 194515) | Populus trichocarpa ectomycorrhiza microbial communities from riparian zone in the Pacific Northwest, United States - 23_EM | ecosystem: Host-associated > Plants > Roots > Unclassified | place... | reverse complement strand
CCCAAGCTCCGACTGTGCGTGCCTGTATACTGGAAGCGATATCTATTTGACATGACAGCACGGAAGTTGGAGCGGCAAATCTATCCGAGGTCACAGCCAGACGTCCATGTATCATATATCACCACGAGGCGGCGCCGCGGGTGTTATCTGGTGGTATGGCCATTGAGCATTCTGCGTTACGCATCACCGGGGGGGAACTCCGCGCCCTTGAGCGAGTCAAGACCCCGGGGAGACCCCACCGTCCGCTTGCGTCGCGCCCGTCCGACTCGCTCCAATACTTATCTATAAGTACCTGTCTCCACCACCGTTAACCGACCCTTCCCCCTACGCGTACGGAAGCTGTTGTGGGAGTGAGACATTGGCGACGGGTCTCTATACGTCATCAATTTAATTTTCAGCCCGCGGAGACAGATGGTAAGCGAGACTTCGTGGCGGGACACACACACGGGTGCTGGTTTCCGGCATTCATCGATATCGGCAGCTGAAATTTGAAACTTGGCGGGAGAGTCGAGCGGGAGAACAGGATTCTCTTTTCCAATTCCCCTCCCCCCCGTACCCCCGCCATAGAGATTGTCATACCGTCGTAATCGTTTCACGGGCGCCGACTCATGAAATCCGATTTCCCGAGAGGACCAACCCTGAGATCGGAGGCCGAGGGATCAGATCGATCAAATCAGGGGACGGCCCGGTGCGGCTTTTTTTCTTTTCTCACACTCTACCACCCTCAAGTCCGGTTCCTGGCGGTCTCGCGGAGGAAATCGAGTGTCTTAGTGAACGGACGCGTACCTGCGGCACCTGTCAAAACTGAAACACAGGACACGTGCTTCCTGAGTACGTGAGTGGTTATGTGTGTCACGGGTGTTGCATGTGGGATGAGATTAAGTGTGTGAGAGGGAGAAGAGGCCGGAAAGGAAGAGAGACAGCTAGAGGTACAACGACGAACAGAAGATGACAGAGTTCGGTCGCTCGAGCATCTCCGACGCTTTGTCAAACTTTTCCTGGAGCTCGATATTCCCGATCACCTTCGCCGCCTGCGACATCTGTCTTATCAGCTCCTGCAACCGTCGGAACACGCGAATCAAGCTGCCTTCAAACTGATCTGTCAGCTGCAGAAGATAACCGTTGTTAGCCACCCCCATTCGGAACAACGGTTGATCGCCGAGAGTACCTTGCAAATATCGGTGAAGGACGCCCCCTTACACCACTGCACAACCGCATCCATAAGTTCCACCTTGAAAGATGAGATGTATTCTTCCTCGTCGATCGCCAGCTTCGATTCCTTCGAAACTTTCGCTATCCTGCGTGCGATCTCTTGCATCACTCTCAGCGGTGCCGCCAACTCTTCCTTCAGCCTCGTTGTTTGCTCACTCTAAAAAACATGGGGTAAAAATCCGTCACCGCCGTGAGAAGACGCAGAACACACCTTCTCCGTGAATACAAAACAGCTGAGCAGGCCCGCGCAGTGTTCTGGTGGTAAAGTGTTGAATACACCGTTGAAAATCAGCTCCGTCAGAAGCAGCTCGTCCCCGGTACTGATCTCGCAGGCTACTCGGCCTTTCATGTCCACGATATCTGAGGCGGTGGTGAAACCCAGCCGACGGAGAACACGTTTCCGGCACTTGAGCTCTTCCATTTGCAGGACATCGTTTGTGGCCTGGATCCTCTTCCTGAGGTCTCGTATCCGCGTCTGGTGGTCCTGCTTTTTGGAAAACAAAGTGTAGAGGTTCGGCAACCTTGGGTCCTTGTGCAGGGGGCTCGAATACATCTTCTTTTCCATGGTGTCGATTTTCTTTATATATAAAAGTGTCTCATCAACACCAATTCCGTAGACAGCGAGAGTAGGGAAAATAAACCTTGATCAGCTCTAGGAACTTCTCGTCCTTAATGCCCATATTCTGCACGGGGTCCAACAGTCCAATCCCGTCAGGGAACCGTCGCTGCACCTCTAGAACGCTTTTCCATACGGTGTCGCGCGCCGCTTGTTGTCGGATGTCTTTCGGAAGGAAAATTCGGAGGTGACTGAAAGCCTCGATTGCAGTCAAGAGGATTGGGACGACCTGTGGGTCACCCTTGTGACCAGGCTCACATGGTTGGATGCCTCCGGGAGTAGGTGTCATGGTTCCTTGGTTTTTCGAGACGGAGGAGCCCATCTGGCAGTTCACGAGGACGTCGACGATGTACGATTCGTGGGGACTCCATTCGTCCGGTTTCGGCGTAGGGCGACCCTATGATAGAGTTAACGGAGTGTACTAAAGCAGCCCGAAGCTGTCGCGTACCTTCGCCGGGACTCTCTTCTGGTAGTTGATGATGACGCCCCAACCAAAGTCGAGTTTCTGGTATTTGACCTTTAGCAGCCTACCGGGCTGCAGGAAAGCAAGGCAGTAGTTGGGATGGGTGATCACATCTCTGAAGTCGGTGGACATCTCTTCCAGCTGTCTTCGATATTCCCAGTAGTCAGCAACGGCCTCTTCGTCGGGGACTACGATCGCTCGCTTCTTTTCCTCCTCCTCTTGGAGTTCTGTTTTCCGCGGTGTCAGCCAACATCGCAGATTCAGGCAGAAAACTCACCTTTCTCCAAAAGGGGGACACCCACGCTACTCTGGAACTGGAAGAAACACCGCTCCAGCATGAATTGAGGGCTGATACCCTCCACCTTCATGAGGTTCAGGATCATATTGTATCCGAGGTGGAAGGCCGAGTCCAAGCGATCTGCCTCTCCCTTGATCATCCCCTTCGCGTCGGTCGGTTCCAACTTTTCGTCGCACATCATAATCACAACGCCCCGGTCATCCAGACCACGCCTACCGGCACGTCCTGACATTTGGATGTACTCTCCGGAAGTCAAGTTTCGGAACTCCTTCCCGTCAAATTTCCGAGCCGCCGTGAAAACCACAGTTTTCGCAGGCATGTTGAGACCGATCGAGAACGTCTCTGTCGCGAAGAGGACTTTGATCAGGCTCTCCTGGAAGAGGATCTCGATGACTTCCTTGAGGATCGGCAGAAGGCCACCATGGTGAATACCAATGCCGCGTTTCAGGAGAGGGAGAAGGTTCGCGATTTGGGGTAGTTGCCTGTCCTCCGGAGAAAGGTTGTTCATGGCGTTCTCGAAAATGTTTTGAACAAGGTCTTGTTCCTCGGCGCTGTTCAGCTCGAACTTTGACAAGGTGAGAGCAAGGCCTTCACATTCGCGTTTGCTAAACGCAAAGATGATAACGGGGTCGTAGTTCTTCATCAAAATTAGCTTAGTGATCTTCTGGATGTCGGACATCCCTGGAAAAGATTTTCAGCGGAGGAATGACGACAAAGTGTATCTACGAACCTTTCTTATCCCCACCTTTCTTCGTTTTCCCCTTCTTCCCCTTTCCCGACTTCGGATCTGCTGGGTCCTCGCCCTGCTTATCCTGTAGGACTCCCATCGCCTTCGTAAATGTCTCTTCCTTGAATTCCCCTTTCTCGTTGACAACCAAGTAAATTCCGTCCCCGCCCGTCGGGAAAAGATAGTGCTGGAGGGGAGTTGGCCGAAAGTTGGTGTAGACGACGTGACACGGTTGCTGGTGGGATTTACATATCCATTCCGCGAATTGCATCGCATTTGGAATGGTGGCAGACAGGAATACGTAGCGAACGGAATCAGGAAGAAGGATGATGGTTTCTTCCCAGACCACTCCTCGTTCCTTGTCCCGCATGTAGTGAACTTCGTCAAAAATGACCCAAGCAACTTCACGCATAACTTCGGAACCGCGGTAGAGCATTGATCTCAAAATCTTCTCGGTGTTAGCGGTCGAGATTATTCTCAGCCACGGCACGACGCACCTCTGTGGTCATAACGAGGCAAGTGGACGAAGGGTCGATGGTCACGTCTCCAGTCATCAGGCCGACATCTCCAAACTCGGCGCGCATATCACGGTATTTCTGATTACTGAGGGCCTTGATTGGGCTAGTGTAAATCACCCTCTGCTTATTCTGTAAGCATCGGGCGATGGCGTACTCGGCGACGACAGTTTTCCCGGCACTAGTATGAGCAGAGACCAATACACTTTCGTTTCGTTGGATGGCGTTCACTGAAAGTTGTTGGAATGGGTCGAGGGTGAACTTGTACTCTCGTGCCGGTTTTGCCGGCGGGACGTGTTGGGAGATTGGAACGTATGGATAAACTGGAGGTATAGCAACTTGGTGTCTAACCTATAGGCATTCCAGTCAGTGCACAAGCATGGGATACTGACGAGATGACGCGCCTGATGTCTAAGTTCTAACCGGGGACCAGTCTCATCCGTCTCGGCACTCATAAGACCAGCACTAACTTTGACTTCGCGTTTAGCCTCAACTTCGACCTCATCAATGACAATTGGAACAGGCGAGGCGAAGCGTAGTCTCTTATGAGAGGGCGAATCGACCCCGTTTTCACCAGAATGCGATGGTTCTCCATTTTGAACAGGCTGTTCGGCAGATGGGCTGGCCTTGCGCTTTCGTGTAGGAACGTCCACCATGTCGACCTCGTCCAGGCCTTTCTCCAGCGCATCTGGGGCTTGTTCAAGGAACGAAAAGAGGTCGGTTGGATCCATAATTCGGAAGAAAATTATCCGAACGGTGTAAGAGGGAGTGTGTGTGGGAAACGCGCGATCGGATCCGGCAGGCTTGACCTCATCCACAACAATCATCGTCATGCCCGACCCAGGACTACCCACAACTCCATCCTCGTCTGCCAATCCTCACCTTTCATTCCCCTCCGAAGAACAAGAACCTCAACCCCAAACTAAACCGCCAACCCCCGCTCCCGCCCCGAAACAACTTCTTCCAGACCGCCTATATGTTGGAAATCTACACCCGTCTGTCGATGAGTGCGTACCTTGACCTTTGGTTTTACACGCCGGGACCTGACACCAGCGCAGATTCGCTCTGGTTAAAATGTTTTCAAAGTTTGGAAAGATCTCCCATCTGGATTTCCTGTTTCACAAGACCGGGGCGCTGAAAGGCAAACCTCGAGGCTACGCTTTTGTGCAGTATTCAAGCAAAGATGTATGTTTTCTACCTTCACTTCCTCAATTATCCAGTGCTGACCCCGGGTACTTTCACTTACATCATCGCGCTCCTCATGTGCAACACATGTATGAGCAGGCGACCCGGGGTCGGAGTTCACCTGAAATTCTGGTTGCATGACTAAAGCGGAGCGCTGACAGCGCACGCATCCCTAGGACGCACAGAGGGCATTATCCGCTGCAAACGGAAAGCTCGTTCGAGGGAGGAAAATCGTCGTGACTTATGCCCAGCAAGCGCCATTGGATAATTCGCATGGCTCGGCAGCTGGTAGCAGGGTGCGGAAAGCTATGGGCGAAGCGGGTCGCCCGACTACGCTCAGCTTGCTGAAGACGGGGGAAGGTAATGGAGGGAGGTCAGATGGGTACGTCATCACTCTTACCCGATATTGCATCTGAGTCTAAGCAATTCTTTGTAGCACGAAGAACAAGATCGCGCTCATGGAAGCGAAGTTGAAACAGATGGCTCGAACGACAGCCAACCCAAGTCAAGACCATCGCCCTTCTTCATCACGCCAGCCACGCTCTCGCTCAACCCCATCCCTCATCCGCCCTACACCTCCCAAACCTTCACCTGAATCCCTACTGTCCAAGCAATCAATTTTCCCTCGGACGCAGCTGAACGCATCGAAGCCTAAATCATGATGGTATGACTTCGAGTCACAACGAGCTCCGTGCGAATTTACTTTCAGTGGCCACCCTCATCCCATGGCCCAATCCCATCAAATGGGACACATTGGGCCACGCCATTTTTGTTATTTAATACATGACTGTATTTTTAATGACACTTTTCCCCTTCTTCCAACCCCCCGAACATGTCTCAAATGAAGAAAACTGCATCAATGACCACCCCCGCCAGGAAACGTCTGCGATCTCGGTTCGTGGACACTGGTAAGATCCACCTACCCCAGCACTTCAGCGTAATCAAGCTAATCGATTTCATTCGTGCGCTCCACCGACGCAGGGGTCGTGGATCCACCAGCCAGCGAACCCCAACCTACCTCCCACTCGGAGCAACCTGCTGCCACTCGACCACGAACCAGGTCAACGATCAAGAGAAACAACAGCACGCGTCAAGCCGAACAAAATGGTGTCGTTACATCGGAACCTGAGTCAGTGCCGCTCCACAAAAACACCCCTGCTACTCTCCCGAATGGGGGTGACGGAAGAGGATTAGATTCCCGTCCGACAGCAGATCCGTCAACCCTCACGGTGAAGAAGAAGCCACCCCGATTGTCTAGGCAGGGCGCCCGTTCTTCTGCGAGGCTCAGGGGGGCAGAATTCAACAGTTATCCACGAGCCAACTGAGCCGGAGGTAAAACAGACAAAACGAAAGCGAGAACCGCTCGGTGAAGATAACGTGGTCGAGTTTCCCAAGAAAAGGGTCAAGCGTGACGATGATCAGACCGACGCTCCTGTACAAGTCAACAGTACGATCCTCAGCGATACCCCACCCGCCGATTCCGTATCTGGTGATCATCTCGAGCAGCCCGCTGACGTTGTGGCTGAAGAAAGCGTTCCTCCAATGATGGATTGTCCAGGTCCATGAGACCCCTCCTTCGAGTGGAAGATCCGCGGATCATATTTGGACTTAGAGGCTCCAGATCGTGGCCAGGCCGTTGTGATCTGGTCCCATCCACAATGTTTCATAGATTACAGTACCGGGTACCCTTCATAGATAACTAATCAACGTCACCTTCTAAAAGACGCTTTAATTGTAATCTCAGGCTGCTATCCAGGCACCTCATGCGCCATAAGCAACTCTCGTCGCCGCCTTCGCTCTCTTTAATTCTCAGCAGGGCTGGATGCGGAGGCCCCGGTTGCGAAGGCTCCAATACGACAACCTTCAGTTCACCTACAACGTGATCCATTAGATTTGGTCGCAACGTTAGCATGAGACGAAACGGGCCGACCTTTGAAGGGTGGTTGGTCTGCGGAGATTACTCGCAGCCTTAACTGGAGTTTCTGCAAAAGGCGAATAACATCATCCGAAGATCGTTCACACCACCCTCTCGAGTTGGAACTCTCCAAACTATTCCATATAGACTCGAAGTCTATGGTTTGAGATGATGTACCCGAATCCTCGGGTACGATTGGGTCTAGAGGGTCCGCGATAAAGGGCGAATCTAAGGCGATCAGATCCGCCCTCTCGGCCTACAAAAATTCACGTCTCATGGGTGTAGGATGTTTGCTACGATAGGACTCACCAGACGGTTGACCCCCAGGTTCGTATTCGAGAAAGGAGAGCAATCCAAGTTTCTGACCTCGTCAGGCATCAAGGCTAACTCTCCCGCGGTCATTGTCTTCGCCATCTCTGGGTCCACGTAGTCGGAACTCAGCGAATCCACAGACAGTTGGGAGGAGCTCCTTGCCGACAAAGAACTTCTGCTTCTGGGTTTGGTGGGAGAGCGGAAAGTAAGCCTCCCCGCTGGCGGCGGAGTGTCGTAGGCGTCGTATCGCAACGGACGTTGCGGAGGCGACTGAGGGGGTGATAATCCTGGTACTAGCGAGGATGTCTCAGATGTCAAGGGGTGGCCCTGGGGCCGAGTGGCCGGTTCATGCGCCTGCCCATAGTTGAACTCAATAGACAGGGCAAAATCCGGGAGCTGAGAGAGTACATTAGTAGCTCGTTTGAGGTTACCGCCAGATCACCGACTGAGGATGACTTCGCCGTGGACACGATCTTCCGCAAGAAATCCCTATTCTCGACCAAGAATAAGAACTGATCGTATCTCTGGAGCATGTGTCATGTCAGCGGCACGTCAGAAATTACCAAGAACTGCCTGACCCGTCGTAAGAATTTCCCAGCAACCTCTGTCATCTTCTTGACCCTCTCGATCACCTCAATGGGGACCTCCTCGCATTCGTTGGAAAGCCTGACCATAGCCAGGACGCACGCTTCCTTTACAGACGCTAAGCGGTCGTGAGTCAAGACGATGATCGCAGCACCCCTCGGATCTACGCACCTGTGCACAAGGGGAACCTAGTAGATAGTCCCCGTAGTAGGCTTTCTGGCGCGATAGCAACCGTTTTGGTGTACTCGCACGCTAACGCGGCAGCAATCAGGAGAAAGGTGGGACCCATGACTACGGTTTCTTCTGTCAGAGATGTCAGCAGCACGGTGACCCCATCAACGGTCAAGAATGAAGCTAAGGGTGGCCGATAAGTACGTTCCTTCGATCGTTCAGGAGGGCTTACCGGTTCGAATGTACGTCAAGGCATGTTCGACCACCTCTTGGATCACCTTCCCGCCGGTGTCCTCGCCTTCAATGGTTTTCAAAACCCGCATGAGATACTGCGCGTATGATTCACTATCTTCTCCGCTGAGTACTTCGGCCACTTGGAGCATCCGGAGAGAATATTCTGCCCTGACATCCACTGTTACCGCCGAGGAGATAGATTCCAACGTCCGGGAGAAATAAGTTATAACTATCTCAGGTTCCACTTTGTGCAGGACCTTGAGTGTCTGAAGTAGTTTGATCAGAGGCACCTGGATATCACCTGATATGTTGCGTACCTTGAGTCGAATTAGATTATCAGGGGAATCAAGTTGTTGCATTATCAGTTCAACTTCAAACGCGTCCAACACCGCGGGGATTTGTGGATCGGTGCCCGCCCACAGTCGTGGCTCGGCCTCTTCAAACAAGCAAAGCAGAAGGTATTTATCATTCGGAGAAGTTGATCCGACCAGATGCCGCACATAAGTGATGGGAGAAATGGAAGAGTTGTCGGGGGGTTCCCCAGTAGCCGTTATTGTTCTCGTTACTTGGAGTAACAGTGCTATGCCGCGGATGAGCAGCAACTCACTGTTGAACGATGATTCGCGTACCTGGATTCGTGCTTTCCTTTTGGGAAGCAAACTTGACGATGCTATGGTAAAGTCCCGACTGGTCTGCAGGGGGCCTACTCAAGGTTTAGAACGACACTGGCGGGAAACACTGGGGCGCTTACCCGACTTCACACAAAACTCTGAGTACATGCGTGAGTAGAGACAACTGGGAGGGGTCCGACCGATTCTTCCAGCACTGTAACAGTAGCGCTACTGTGCGATCCCGTGCATCGTCGTTGGTAACAAGAGACATCTGCAGGATTTCAGTCTGCGCGTATTTGTGAAAAAATCGGAACACACACTCGGACGAGGTCGGGAATCAACATGAGAGCGGTGTTAGCAACCCCAGAGTCGAGGTCTCTGAGCCGCTTTTGCACCTTTGCGGTCATTGGTTCGATGAGGTGCTGCTGTTTCTTCGACAAAGCCCGGAGCGCAAGGAGGGTCCTTCGGCGAACATGGGGTCTTGATTATCCGCAGTGTGAATAGGGTATATTTTATTGCTGCAGACGACGTGTACTGACGAATTATGAGAAATGATATCGTAAAGGCGGGTCTGGATGGCAGGTATTATGTCTTCTAGAGGATACTGGATGATCGTATCCAAAGCGAGACAGACTCTTGTCGCGGAAGGGCTTTCCAAGTCCTGGGTGGGGTATGGTTGTGCAAGGTAGTCTCAAGGGTGAAAGGAACCAAACCTTCCGAAGGGTATTGACCAACAACAAGTTTGTTGGGTGGTCAGGTGGCATCACCTCTATGCAGAACAAGTAACCTGCAAAGTGTTGGCACAAATACCGAATAATACGCGTGTACTCACCAATGCGTTTATCGGATACACTTCGTCCCATCTCAGCCAGATTTATGGCATGAGGTAGTGCGAAGCTCAGATCCGGGCGAGAACCAGTCAAAGTCATAACGCAGTACAGTAGGACAATTAGACATTCTTTGTATTCGCGCTAGACACCTGTCTGGCTGAGAGTTTGGAGGGCAAAGAGATGGCGCACAAACCATGGACAGCGGTCGACCAGCAAACTGTTTCCGAATCGAGGCCACTTGGACCAGCAGAACATCGTCGACGGCCTGTAGGGAAGCAGCGTTCTCGACCTGTCGCACAAGAGTATAGTGTGCTCTGCTCAAAGCACCAGAGGAGAGGAACGGGACATCCATGGCTTGCAGTAGAGTCCAGCGGGAGAGGCACGTGAGGGGTCGCAGGAAGCTTCCCGTTTTGGACATCGGCGGTGTCCTCCACTTCGACGAGTGTTTACCAACGTCGCGTCCAGTCGCGTTCCATCCGACATCGCCCCCGTTCCGAACCTTATCTCCCTCGATGTCGACCACGGACTCTCCAAAAAGAACCGCGTCGCCTGTGTGTACTTATTTGCCCGTGCACACGCTTTAGCCTTACCGTTCAACAGACCCAGGGTGCAACACCCATTGATCCAGAAAACGCTTCTGGGAAACGTGGCGAGCTCGAACCCATTCAAGGTGGAGAGATTGGAAATCTCGCCCCGTTTGAAACCCCTGCTGGTGCCGAATCTAGTTCTGCCCCACTCAAAAACGAAGAGGATGTAGACATGGGCGAAGGTGGAGAGGAAGAAGGGGAATCAGGCGAAGAAAACGAAGAAGAAGACGCGGCCCAACTCGAGGCTACGAGAATGCGCCTCGAGGACCAAGCCCGGAAGTACCTGGCCCAGCAGGCACACCAGGTTATCGTTCCATCCTACTCTGCCTGGTTTGACATGTCCAAAGTTCACGAGGTCGAACGGCGAGCTCTCCCCGAGTTTTTCAATTCTCGCAACAGGTCGAAGACGCCATCTATCTACAAGGAATACCGCGACTTCATGATTAACACCTATCGTCTCCGGCCTACGGAATACCTTACGGTCACTGCTTGTAGAAGAAACTTGGCCGGAGACGTTTGTGCGATCATGCGAGTTCATGCGTTCTTAGAGCAGTGGGGGTTGATCAACTACCAGGTCCGTTTTAACCTTTCTCTGGAGTAGTATTACGTGAGGCTAAACTATAGAACGCTAGATTGATCCAGAGCAACGGCCTGCAACTCTTGCACCGCCATTCACGGGCCATTTCCGTGTCATTCTTGATACCCCACGTGGTTTACAATCCCTTCACCCCGGTACACGTCCGGGTCACCCTCGTGCCCAAATTCAAGGACAAGGCCAGAACGGCCAGGTCAAACCTGGTTCTGGTAGTCATTCAACGCTCGAATTACGATCCAACATCTACCAGACAACCCCAAAAACCGCTCGACAGGTTTCTTCGGACGAAGCTAAGGCCTTAACAGGGGCCTCCGTGAATGGAACAAGTCAGCCAACATCCCACTCATGTAACACTTGTGGCGTCGATTGTACCTCAGTTCGCTACTACTCCCTCAAAGTCAAGAACTTCTCGCTCTGCTCCCCATGTTATCTCGATGGCCGCTTCCCCACGACCATGTTCAGCGGCGACTTTGTGAAGCTGACCACTTCCGCCAACGGTGTCCATCACACTGGTGACGATGACTGGTCAGATCAGGAGACGCTGTTGCTCTTGGAGGCTGTCGAAATGTATGACGATGACTGGAACGCCATCGAGGAGCACGTCGGCTCGCGCACTGCTCAGCAATGTATCCGCAAGTTCTTGGAGTTGCCGATTGAGGATCCATACCTCCAGACGGAAGGTTCCATGGGTCCGCTGCGGTTCGGCCGAGTGCCATTCGAGCAGGCCGACAATCCAGTTCTAAGCGTCGTCGCCTGGTTGGCCGGTGTCATGGGACCTGGGGTCGCGAGCCAGGCTGCGAAGACGGCCCTCCATAACCTGACCGACGGGAAGCCGGAAGAGGGCGAACGGAAGTCCACTGATGCTGCAAAAGAGGGTGAGACTTCCCAAACTTCACCCAATAGGGACGAGACTCCTGCGAATGACACCGGAGACGGTATGAACGTCGATGGTCCTGAGCAGAAGTCCGGGCCTGGAATCCCACATTCGAAGGTCGTTCGTGCGGCGAAGCTCGCTCTCGGCGCATCAGCGAAAGCGGCGGACAACCTCGCAGATGCAGAGGATACTCACATCAAATCGACGCTAGCCAACCTCATCAAGCTCACGCTTACGAAACTGGAGATCAAGATGGCACAATTTGAGGAACTGGAGGAGGTATTAGAGGATGAGAGGAAGGGGTTGGAAAGCGCGCGGGTGGCCTTGTTGAACGAGCGATTGACGGTCAAACAGTCGTTAGAAACGGTCCGGGCGGAGCTGCAGAGCAATGGAGTCGACACTGGCGTCATCCCCAATATGGGATATACTGGACAGGGCACGAGGATAGTTGGGATCCAGGACGGTACTTCTCTGGAAGGCGAAGGTGGTCCAGTTTCTGGTGGTTCGATGATCCCTCTTGCTTGAGTCTATATGTACATCGTAGATAGCGTGCCGTGTCTCTTTTGCTTTCGAAACCGTAAAAGCCGAAAACAAATCACATTGGAGAGCACATCACAAAAAACATACAAAAGAGGTAGAGCATGAACCGATCAACGGTCGATAACTTCGTAAGGGTGGCGCACAAGCTCGTCGTACAGGTCACTTGGGAGGTCTCTGACTAGAGTTACGGCAATACCTATCACGGGTAGTGCCTCTAAAGGTGGGAAAGTACGTAGTAAACGCATTGGGCTGGAGACACAATGAGCTGCTTCACCCAAAAGGAACTCCCCAGCTACTTACCTCGAGGAGCTCATGACCTCTTCTCTAATCAATAGCAGCTGAGCGATGACACATAACACATTCAAGTGTACACCGAAAGCCAAAAGGAAGTCCCAGAGTTTGAGGACCTGATCAAGCGGTGGTGTGCATGCACAGAGTGTCAATACGGCTGCAACACTGGGGTGAATATTGTTCTCGTGACGAACGTGTCGTGGCACTGACAGGGGAAGGCATAGAGTTCTGCCGACAGGTTTTTTGACCGGAGGTATTGAAAAAGTTCTGGGTCCACAATCTTTAAACACCGATCTAGTAACTTCAAGCCACGGTGGACGCCCTCAAGTGTTGGTTGGACGTAGAGAGGACAAGATTCTTCGATAAATTTGGCGAAGCAGAAGAAAGCTTCGACTTCAGATGGCATGGTATAGAGGAATGGGGCGGCCAAGACGTTCATCCCCTGTACGTATGTGAACCCGAGTCGTTGGGAGTCCTCACGATCTAAAACAAATGGTCAAGTCCCTGACGGCGAGGTAGTGCCATGTGACGAACCATGGTTCCTCCAAACGAAGGCGTCGAGAAGCCGTACGAGCATATCCTCGCGTACACGTTCCTTGAAACCTTTGTCTGTAGCGAGTGTCCTAGATAGTGCGTCCTGATAAGCCCAGGTCCAGGTTCCTGAGTCTTGAGAACTACCTGAAGGTGTCGTTCCTGATCTTCTCCCTAACCTCACAGGGTCCCCTGGAGACGTACTCCAGGAATGTGTTTGCTGGCAGCTCGGTCACACCCAAGAGTATCTTCCATACCCTTGGTCTAAGGGTGAGATCCTACACGCGTGATATGTGATGAGCACTTCGTTGAACACGAGACCAAGCAAACCGCTGTAGAGGGGACTCCATCGACCAAGATCAATCGCCGGAGTTTCTTGACCGCTTCATTGAGGTCTGCCGCAGACCGTACCCTTGACGAGGACCGCGGTAAAGCCAAGATCTTGTTGAATGACTTTGCGGTATCGGAGGTCGATGGTTTCGAAGACATTCCTCCGCACCGGAGTCACGTGCGACATTGCATTTCTTCCGTCGCCGCTGCTGTACGTTCTGTCGGTTGTTCCCTTGCGTTGTCAGACGCTTCACTAATCACCATGCATTGCAGACGTACAGGACTCCGGACGGGGGTCAACTACGACGCAAAACTCCCTGAACATTTATGGCAGCATGGGTGACACCCGTGTCTGTCCTTCGGATACCCGCCCGGATGGAAGTCTGGAGTTGGGCAACTAGATCAGCCCCGCTCTCATTTGTGAGGAATTCCACCGTCTCCACTCCTTACGCCGAAACCACGCCCATGGTCGCGCTCCGGGAGTACCCAGTTCCGAAAACTCAGCTGGATTCTTCGATCTTTGAGGTTTCGGAAGAGGACGAATACCGATCCGTGGCCGAATCGTTCAAACACTCCATTACCGCCACGACTCCCGTCGCTACCGACTCAAGCGGGTTCTCCTCCTCGTCTCTGCTTCAGCTGGTCCGTCAACGTGATTACGCCAGTGCCAATCGTGTACGGACAGAAATGATCAAACACCACCTACCGATCGCTCCCGACCACACGTTTGTTTGGCCCGCGATTCACGCAGCCAGCTCCCTGGAAGATCCGGTCTTGAGGTTGAAAGAGTTTTCTGGATGGCTATCTCTCCTTCCGGTGGCAGGCGAAGGGACTAAGTCGCGACCCATGTTCGGTCGTCTGATGCACCTACTCAGCAACAACTCGCAAGTTGACACCGACCTTGTTATGACCTTCTCACGTATATGCGTCTCAAAGGGTTACATGATCAAGATCCCGGACCAGATGATTCCCCTTGTTGTTCGACTCGCTCCCCCCTCCGTCAGCCTCCAGTTCCTCGAGGATCTCCGCACCTCGGTCGTCGAAAACTTCGCCCTCGACAGACAAATGAGGCGCAAAATCCGATTCTGGTGCAAGACTGCCGTGGCAGAGTATCTCAGCGTTGGACTTACCGAAGAAGCAACGAAAGCCTTCCAAATGGGTTTACGATATGGCCTCAGCCTTCCTCACGTCTCCTCCCGCCGGTTGAGGAAGGCGGTCGCTAAATACCCCAGTAATTCTGGGCTGTCTGAAGAGACCATCGCGGTGCTCAGATGTCCAAGACCACGGCCTTCATACTACAAGGAACCCTCACTTCGCCCCGGCATTATATCAGATATACCGTCGACACTCAGCTCCCTGGGCTTCGACACAGATCCATTCAATCCAGAGGCAGTCCTGTCAAGAGTGTGGGAGTGTACTCGCGCTGCAAAACCACCAGACCCACTCGATGTTGCACGTTTTCTGGAGATCTTTGACTCACGGCCGGCCACTATGCGGTTTTTATCCACCTATAACCAACGCAAACCTATCAAATATCGCGGGGAGTGGATTTTGGGCGAGATGTTGTATTACGCCAGGCGCAAGGAGTGGAGGGAGTTGATTGGGGCTTTCGATGTATACTTCTTCCGGATTGGGGTCCCAACGAACATCGACGAGTACAAATCCAGGGGGAGGGTCACAGCCCTCAGCGTGGAGCAACGGCTGTTCCCTTCGCCTTACCATACTAGTCTGGTCTGGATGGCAGCTGTGGAAATCCTGCAGGGAGTCCGCTCTATATCAACACTATTCGAGGAGATGGTTGAACAGGCAACGGCATCCAAAACCAGAAAATACCCACATGCGGTATCGTCGCTAGTCTCTGCGTCCACAGAGATGTTTGACGCGGGGCATTTTTCCCCGTTCTTAGTCGCGGCGTATCGAGGACGGAGATATAAACGTCTGGTGGCCGCCTTCGCAGAAATGTCTCGACTGGGGATCGAACCGGGCGTGGAACAACTTTCGTTACTAGCCGGTGCTCACGCCGCAATGGCTGAGGGTCGTGAGACCGTCTGTACTTTGGACAAGATGGAATGCGCTCTCAGGGGGGAAGGTACATACAAGTCACCGAGACCTCACCATAATGTTTCCCGAAGCGTGGCACTTTATATGCCCGCTCTGAAAGGGTTTCTGGGAAGGAAGGATATTCCTGGGGCTTCTCTGGTGAGGCGGCGAATACTGGGCCATGGTTATGTCAAAGGCACGAGTCCGTATGTTGACCGGATGGTGGCGAAACTTGAGATGGCCACTGCCGTTGCCGGCTGATCGTTTTTCGTGAGTGGAAAATATCCGGGCTTAAGTGATTGAACAGCTAAGCTGGTTCTTGCTTTTTTAGATACCAGTCCACTACACTCCCACCCCTTTTGCTTGCAGTCACCGGCTGGTTCACAGGATGTTTTTTTGTTTTGTTTTTTTGGAGTGGGCAGTGTTGGTGTATCGGGTGATGGAATAGTTAGCCAGAATAGAATGGTCCGATTTGAATTTGATGGACCGTAGTCGTTCCACTTTTTCTATCATTATCCCTCTCATATATTACCCCTCCATTGTCCGGGATGGTCCGCTCACCACACACCCTTCTCCCACTCTAATCATGACCGGCGCACGCGCTAACGACAACTTTGTAACAAAATGGGGGTACCGTCTAGTCCTCCTATACCTCGCCTACGCGGCGTGCCGGTGGCTCGACGAAATTAAGGTCCGTCGCGTTGGCAGTCGCGTTCTGATGACCAGAAATATGCTCATTTCGCGTTTGCAGGACCGGTGGTATGTGTTTGACCAGACACACCTCCACAGTCTCACCAAGGACGCTATTGCGGCCCACGGAGACAACATGAACGGGGTTATACGGCACATTGTAACGAACCTTACGACCGAATACCCCCAACTCTCGCCGTCCACATCTCTGTGGACAATACCCTTCCATAA
>Ga0307517_10007135_pt1 | contig 16384 bp, 5 predicted proteins | sample 23_EM_MG_FD_194515 | JGI IMG/M metagenome (GOLD analysis project Ga0307517, IMG submission 194515) | Populus trichocarpa ectomycorrhiza microbial communities from riparian zone in the Pacific Northwest, United States - 23_EM | ecosystem: Host-associated > Plants > Roots > Unclassified | place... | reverse complement strand
GATTAATCTAAAATAAAATTGTTTTAATTTTTTTTTAAAATTAAACTGGGTTTTAACCCGTCTAATGAATTTTCTTCCAACATTATTTAAAAAAAAAACTGAATTTCGAGATATAAATGAGGTTGGAATGGAAGAGAAGATGAGAGGAATTTCATGGTTTTTGAAGGCACTAATTTGTTCGTGGTTATTTTAATTTTATGGGCAGGCCAGGCTGGCACAAATTGATTTGTTCTCAGAGAATGGAATGAGAGAAGCTAGCGTGTTGCGCTACAAAGAAAAGCGGCGTACACGCCTTTTCTCTAAGAAGATCAGGTACCAGGTCAGGAAAGTCAACGCTGATCAACGGCCCAGAATGAAGGTACCTTTCCTTCTCTGTTGTACTCCACTTTTGTTTTTTCTTTCAAGTTTTTGCTTACTTATAAAATCCGGCCGGTCCATGGCTTGAGGTTTGGTCACATGGCACGGGCTACTTTAAATTGAATATAGTTTAATCTAAAATATTTTTTTAAAAAACAAATTAAAACAATTTGGTTTAAATTTTTTCAAATTAAATTGAGTTTTACTCGAGTTTTAACTTTTAACTCTCTAAATGAACTGCTATAAAACTTGATTTAATCAATGAATTATTAGATTATATTAAGTTTCACAACACTACTCGAGTATTATTTGCAATGATTTTTAGTTATATAATGGGAGTGTGATTCTGAAAAGTAGGGGGTGGATGGTGATGGTGGGACCCACTTGAATGGTGGGACCCACTTCAAGGGCTGAAATTGATTACGGGACAACTTTCTGAATGATTCGTGGTGACATGATAAAAGTCTGATGAATAATGAATCAAGGAGCATGTCAATCATACTTCACTTTGTCCCCTGGCTTTAACTAAAAGTAAAAAAAAAAAAAAATCAATTTTTGCACCTCATCAATATAGCAAAGTATAAAAAAATATTTTTCTAAAAAAACAAAAAAAATAATATAAGCTTTTTAGATCCTTCTAGATTTCTTGAGAGTCTTGGTGATCCTTGCAGTGCCCTTTTACTGGGATTTACTAAAAATAATAATCGGATAGCTTGAACCACCTTCTTCTTTAAGCTCATATTTTACCAAGAATGCTTGGTAATTTATGCCTCGGAGCAATCCACTGCCTCTGTACTCTAATTTATAATAATTTCTTTAATGCTTGTAGGGGAGATTTGTGAGAAGGCCAAATCCAAGTACAAGTAGTGATGAACATGAGGAGAGGAAAAAGAAGACTTTCAAGTTGTGAAAATCATCACCACTTTCATGATGATATCTTTTGTTTTGTAATATTTCGCTTTCTTTCTTTTCATCTTCTAGTTTAATTTTCCACACTGAAACATGAGGAGATGGAGGCTGGTTAAGGAGAGGAGGATCGATATAGAAGTAGGGCCAACTAGGGTTTTTTTTTCTTGGCCTAGGCTTCAAGTATTCTCTATATACTCTCTTTTGTTTTCTAGTCTTTGGAAAGATGCTTGAATTTTTGACTTTGTTAAGACAAATAAAAATCATCAATACCATTTAGCAGTATAAAGAGCTTTTTGAGGGTTTCAAGCAAGCTTCTTAATTTCCCTCTTAATTCTTGCAGAAAAGAAGTATGAACTAGCAAAATGTATTCCTTCAATGCCAAGAAACACAATATAAAAGATATGAATAGCATGGGAAACGCGACCTAGTCATACATACCCATGTTTTTATCAGTATCTAAATTCATATTAAGTGGACGTAGTTATCAAACGAAAGTTCATATCCACTGACTCTGTGTGCCATTGATTGTTTTATAAAATGAAGAACGATGAACATGCATGATCAAAGGATATTTATGCTTTACAAGAGTACTAGAAAATGAGATGGTGGATTTAGTGCCATAATTAAGTTGTCGTTTTTATATAGATTTGAGTTATGAAAACACAAAGTCAGTATGCACTAGCTACAATACTAGCTAGGTTTAGGTTTTGTTGGGTTGGATTTGATAGTTGTGGGTTATGATGTGTTCTTGTTTGTTTTACGTGAAGCATGTCTTTTGTGGACAGAAGATGATGTGTTGGGTTCTATTTTTTTATGTTTTTTTCTTCAGATTTTCCTTGCTTTCTTTGACAAGAAAAACCCACTAATTAATCCCTGCGTGATTACAAACGTTTTTTTAGCTCTATTTGTAGGATACCTTATGAAGCCAAGAAAATCACTCTAAACTATTGGAAGACCTCTCAACCCTGTGAATGTTATTAAACGATTTTATTGAATTAGGATTTTACCCAAGTTTCAAAGGAAAAAAAAAATTAGGTTATAGTTGTTTTGGCTTGACACAATTGACTCAATAGATCAATTCATAACCCAATCGATTTGATCAAAATCTAATTAAAATTCTTTTTAGTTTTTTTTTAAATAATGTTGTTTATTATTATTTTTTAAATAAATTTAAATGATAGTGTTTTAATTATTTCAATCCAAGTTAACTTACTAAAATATGAGACCCCGGATCATGGTATTTTTTAACTTTGCCCTCCATCTCCATCAAATTAAAATGCCCCTTGTAGTTTTCCAGGGATTCTCAATAGGATGAGAATTAAAATCTAGTCCAGTTGATTAGACTATAAGGTAAAGGAAGGTACTATATGCAGGTGAGGAGATTATAAGGCATCGTATCTTGATTCTTTATGTGTTCTAAGTAACAACGCTAATAGGAAGGTGAAATGGTCCTTTTCTTCTTAAGGTTGTCTAGCTAGGCCAATAAGGTTTTTAGTGTTTGTCAAGACAATCGATGTCTTTAGGAGTTTAATGAATTTTTCTTTCCTGGTTTCTTTCACGAGTAGGATTGCAAACTTCTTCAGCATTGTTCTGTCTAATGTTTTCCTCTTTGATGTTCTCCATTTGGAACATGATCAGTATCATTCTAGCAGTAAACAAAGGGAAGCATTTTTGTGGTCTATATCGATCTCATATTTGAATCACCATAGGAGGGGGCTAAGCAGCGGCTTGACTTGGAGATCAAAAATCTTATCCGTGGATGTCAGCTGAGGTTTTCAGGTGATAAGAAATCAGAGTTCACTGCCTACTTCAATTGAGTCCACTCCATTTTATGCATCTAAACATGGGAAACAGAATTTGTTTTGTACTGGATGCCTAGCGCTAAAATTTGGCAGATGTGATGATGTAGCTTAATTATAATGAAAAAGGCGAAACCAACTAGATTAAAAGTCGATGCTAGCTTGTAGAACGTGCTTGTAAAATTTCAATCTATCCAACTATCAGATTAAAAGTAATATCTGTTTCCATCAGCAAGTTCGTCCGGACTTCTTAGATTTGGAAATCACAATCTAGTTTATGTTACACGTCATGTACCCTAAATGTTATGAAAACTTCCAAAATTTCTGTAAAGAAGCTACTTCAATCACTTGGAAAAAAGAGGGTAACAATTATGCATGCATGTTAAGTTTTCCAAGAAGTCCTCATCTAACAACCACTAGCATTTTGTATATAGTAGAAGGAAGTTACAAGGAAACCATTGACTTTTTATCAGCAATCACAAACAGATGCGGAGAGGATTCTCCTTATGTCATCAATTCTGATGATCCTTCAGTTTCAGTTAAGGAGAACCATATACTTTCTGAAGACGAGAATGAAAGTGATGCTGTTAGAGCACCTATGATGCCTCCTATAGTATGCAATAGAGCTGAATATTCACATCCTTTATGTTTTGGAAGAAGTACAACTGTCAGTTCAGCGTCTGAAAGTTCTGCCCTTAACTTTGTATATGGGAGAAGGAAGCTAAACTCTGTTACCTTTTTATCAGGGCATGCCCCTGCAATGCCAAAGAGAAGTGGAGATGAATATCCTTCTCTAATCAGCTATGATGATCCTTCAGCTGCACGTAAGAAGCAACGCCGATTTTCTCAACATGAGCATGGAACTGCCTCTATGTTCGTCCTCCAGTACACAACAGAGAGGGTCCCCCATGCCCTTCAAGTTTACAAAGGCGTTCTCAGCTACTAACTGTCAGTACTATGTCTAAAAGTTCTGCATGTAATCTCGTCTACAGAAGAAGGAAGCTGCCAGGAAACCCTGGAATCACAGAGAACTGGAGAAGCTGCCTTTCAGTCACCAGCCTTTTATACGCTACATGCTGTGTTATTTTGTCCATTGCTGTTTTTATCATGTTCTTAAACAAGTTTTCTTGAGTCTTGCTGGCAACATTGCAAGATTTAAAAGGCTAGGAAGAGGGAGCAATGACATTGGTCTAGAATTTCTGTGTTATGATTTATAAAAATATTATATTGTATTGTGCTTTAGCTATAGACTTTCGTGTTGAAATGAATCTTCATTTTCCAGATGTTATCAGATTTAATGGCTTGATACATCCCTGGATATCCAGATGGATCTTTAGTGCCCCCTTTCACTCAGTACTTAGTAGCATATGTAATGGTGACTAAGAATTTGTGGAACCAAACATGGTGGCAATTTTGTAGGTGGATTTGTAGGCTGAGCGCTTTAGTCTGTTTTCTTCGAACATGTTGCAGGTTTTGAAGCTGAGAGAGTCCACTCATCTGGAATCTTCATGATTGATAACGATACTAAATGGCCTTGAGCAAAAACATTTTGGAGGCAATCATTTAGCCTCTACAGTTTTTAGGCCCAAATGCAGAGGAAACTGAATTATCTGGCTTCATTAAAGCAAAATGACATTTATTTAGAGAAAGACTATGGATTCCCTTTTGCAGAGAATCCATGTTTAACGTGGTGGAAGAACAGAAAGTAGTAATTGATAGTTTGTGGAACAGAAATTGTAGGTTTAGTTGCATGTATAGCCAAGGACATAAATCATCGCATGAAAAAGGCTCTGTGTTTCTTTGATTCATCAGTCTGTACCAAGGCACAGTGCATTAGGTTGTGTCAGACAAATATTTTTAGTTTTCTGTTCTCTGTTATCTCCTCTCTGTCATTTGCTCCTTTTCTTCTTCTCATGCAGGACTTTACTTTCTTAAGAATTAAGAATATTATCTGCTCCATGTCATTTGTTCTGTTATTTTGATTTTCATATAGAGATGTCGATGCTGTTGGTGGACCTGTAGTGTTGGATCCATCATACTTTGTCAGTTTAGCAGTAGATTTGTTGGTGTTTTAAGAGAACTGAAACATCCTCTAGTGCAGGAATTGAATTCAAACAAGCCTTCTAAACTTGACTCTGTAGGTAATTGGCTTCAGTGTATACAGTCTATAGATGATGCAGCAGAAGGTGGCAACGTAACTATATGTGGAAAGTGGCGCAGGTAAACCAAATAACGATCTCCTCTCTTGGGTGATTCTCCTCGTGTGTTTATGTTAATTAACCTGCATTTAGTTGGAGAGCCTCCAACCCGAACTGTTTAGTTATTGCTTGGAGAGTCCCAGCTTTTTTGCAACTAAATGCAACTCCGTAGAACTTCCTGTATTCTGGAATGAAGTCCCAATGGTTTCCTTCATGCTGGTTTATTTTGATTTTCTTGTCTTAAATGCTATGATATTGACAAGCATGAAGATTGACAAGTCCTTTCTTTTCAATGATAGACCTTTGTGACCATATGACCATATTGTATCAGCTACTCTTTCTTGCGCTGGTGATTCAAAACACTTAAGTGTGTGTTTGATATTGTTGTAGCTTTTATGGTTACGGTTTGAAAAGAAGAAGAAGAAGAAAGTTTAAGAAAAGCTACAAATTGTAGCTTTTCTCAAAACACGATTCAGACTTCTGTGGTTTATCTAACCCCCATATTGTGTTTGCGCTGAAGCTTTGCGGATTCTTGACATGTTTGCTCTCTCCTTTAATGGCAACTCCTTAATGATTGCTAATTCACTTTCTTCTAATGTATAACAAGTATGATCAGTTACTGCTGAACTTAGGTATAAAAGAAGTATATGATGGACCCGCAAATGATAAATTTGGAGAGTGTGGATTAATTTTTCCATTACATTCAAGCAGCTCTCAGCCACTTCTATGTTCCATCTTTCATTAGTCCAGGATAATTGAAAGATATTACCCTTTTGGAATTTCTTTCTGAGAAGTTCAGGTGATGGAATAGAATGCTTAGAATCTCTTTGTTGTTTTATGGTTTAGATTTATGTATCAAACCTCTGCCTTTTCAGATTGTTATGACAAACAAATTAAAGGTTATACTTTGTTTATGGACTTGTCATGGTAGAAGTTGAGGTTACTGTCATGTATTATCTGCTTATCTGGTATGAATGCAAGGTTCTTCGACTATTCGGTTGATTTTTTTTTGGAACTGTGCAATAGAATTTCGTTTAAATTTATTGGAGGAATGACGGCACTAAAAGAGCTTTTCTTCTAACGATCGGATTAAAAGTTATAATCAGTGAAAATCTTCTTTGGCTCGTCCAGACTTATGATACACGTTAGTTGTTACACATCCTGTGTCAAATGACTTGCTCTTTGCACGCGCATGAACCTCTGAGCAATTATTATGTGATGATGCTATGGTGCTTATTTCAGTCATAATCTCTTCAATGTTTGGATGTTGATGATTCCCCCGAAGATCTTCATGAAAGTATCAGAAATGATATTACTTTCACCTCTTCTCTCATTGTGAAAGATTTTACCCAGGGACACACGCATGCACACACATGCCTCACTAGGATATTGAGGTCAGTTTTAGCCTTCTGCAATGCACATTATGAATCCCAATTTGTTGCAGGGTTTGGATGCAGCCGCTACCATGTCTGCTTTTCTGATCAGTCACGAGTATTATATTTTCTATGCACTAAAAAGTGTAGGCAGTAACATAATTTCTGTTATTTGAATCAGTCTTCACTTGACACTCAATGCTAACAGCCTTTTGTTCTCCAGCTCCAACGCTTCACAGGCCACTGGTCCAGCAGACAACACACGATTAGACCATCGGAACAATATTCCATACTTCTTTGCGTGCTGTTGTCCTGACTTAAGACTTGGGAGGTAATTAAGTACCTTTTGTCATCTGAACGATTCAGGCAGAGGAATGTGCCGATTCATCATGCTTAGATGTTACTGACTACTGTACAAACTCCTCATTCTAGCTTTTAAAACCCAGATAAAATCTGGACTTGAAGTGCGAATTCTTTTCGATAGAGCCTGTATATGGTGAACCAGCGATTGGAATTTGTGTTACATTTCCTTCGGTCATTGAGTGGAGCAAATGTAGCGTTCTTCTTTTCCTTTTCTTTCCACATTAACAGATAATATATGGTTTCATGTTCATGTTTTTATGTCCTCAATCTAATTGAATGTAATCCATGTAAAGTCTGAAATCAAGTGGCACATTGCAGTGGTTTTATCCTTCCTTGAGAGATTCCAGACGCACACTATCCGGAGCCCCAGGCCTAAGGACCGAAATAAGAGGTTTCGGCATAAAAATCTTGAAAGATTTGCTCCAAACAATGCTGGCATTCTTTGAATGGAAATTTGGTTATAGCCAAGTCAATTGAAGCATTTCAACCTTTTCAGGAGTAATAGCATAAAAATCTTGAAAGATTTGCTCCAAGCAATGTTGAGGCTTTGCTGATAATTCAACGGCAAGATCACATCTATAATCTAAAGATTATTAACTCATAATCTATAATCTAAAAACTTGCTCCATTGGCTCTTAGATTTAGTTTTGGAAAGGGCTGCAAAGCAGAGCAAGTGCTTAGTCCAGCAATACTCATAAAACAAGAAGAGAGGACACACATCTAGAGTTAAAAGTTCAGATACTGCTACTCTAAGAAGCAGCATCATTCTAGATTAGCAACAAACAAGTTTTTTTTTTTTAATTGTTTATTTTTTTGCTTGAATATATTATCATGGGCACATTTTTATTATATACTCACCTTACAATAAAGGTCAAAAACATTGGAGGTATTGATTTTGATAATAGGTAGATTTACTCTGTTATTAATTCAAGAAAAATCATAAATTTTTTCATAAATATAATAATTTTATACGGAAGATCATTAATATCTAATTAATAAACAACTTAATTTTTTTATGGTGTTTAGTTAGTATCACTGAATAGAGAAGACACAGAAGAAAAAAAAACATGTTTTGTAAAAAAAATAAAAAAATAAAAAATAAGACATAAAAATAAATTTATTATTATGATTTTATTTATTTATTTTAGACAGGGAGACATGCATTTATGTGCCGATTGTCTCTATTTCTTGAGTTTCAAGATAGGCTAAAGAAAAAAAAAGTCATAATAAGATTGGCAATAATAATAATAATAATAATAAGCAAATAAATCAAATGGCAAGTGAAAAAAGGAACATCTTTTTTACTGGTTGCACACATACAAGCAGCCTGCCCATAGAAAATATAAAAAGGGGTCAGAGAGAGACTTTTTAGTTTTTAGTTTTAGAGAGGGAAGGAGGGAGGGGTTTTGCGCAGTCTCATTGCTCAGCCGTTTCCTTATTCTTGTAAGGTTTTGACAATAGGTATAACTTTCTTGTCCTTTTTGCTTTCTTGGTTTTGAATTTTGCTGTTAGTTTGTTTTTCCATTGATTTATGTTGCAGATATCTGAATGTTGATGTTTGTATGGAATTTACAGTAATTCTTGAATGATATTTACTTGTTGTTTTGGTGGTTCTTTCTTAAACTTTGTGTGAAAGAAATCAAGGAGAAGAAAGTAGGAAATTGTGAATTGAATTGTAGGTGTTTTAAAGAAGTTAGGGCATTTTCTTGAGTACCTTGGAAAAGGACCCAGCAAACCCTTTAATGATTTTATAGAAAATCCCACTTAGCATTGTTAAAATAGGTTCTTGAAACTTAGTTAAAAATGTCTCAATTGGTTATTGAAGCTCTAGTTGGTGTTGGGTTTAGGTTTTGTTTGGTTAGATTTGATTGTTGTGATTTTAAGGTTTTTTTTTTTTTCCTCTCGTGGGTAAGAGAGTACATGTTCGGGGTTTTCTTTTTATGGTCTATACTATAAGTTTTGTTTGTTGCTTGGATGATTCTTGTTGTCTTTGGGAAGACTGGGGTTTTGCTTTTGTGGTGAAGTTTGAATTTTTCTTTGTCCACCCATGAATGCCTACTTGAACACAAATGTTATAAGCCCTAAAATTTGGCAACTAATGGTGCCGTTTGGTTTCTCGTTTGGAAAGTTGAGGTTAGAGAGCTCTTAGTTTCTTATAGTAATCTAATAAGCTGTCATTATGTTATATGGCTATATGCTTGCCCTTATATGCAAAACATTCGTTAAACCCTTTAATCTTTTGGTAAAAGGAATATTGAGGAAGAAAATGAATAGAGAACACCAAAAAAGGATAGGTATCTTCTAAGATGAAGATAAAAATTACCAAGCTCTATTTGTAGGATACAATTCGGAAGCCAAGAAAATCACTCGAACTATGGTTATTGATTAGAATGTGATTGATTTCTTAAAATTCTTGCATCTCTTTCATCTAACACACCAAAAAGAAAAAAAGAAGAACAATTGGAAAATCTCTCTCCTCTCACCCCTAGAAAAAAGCCCTCAATAGTTGTCAAGTGGTTCTCAATAGGATGAGCATTATAGTTCTAGTGCAGTTGTGGGTTATAAGGCATCATATCTTGATGTTTTATGTGTTTAAAGTTCTAACAGTGCTAAGAATCAGAGGACAAGTCCTTTTTTTATTATCATGATGGTTGTCTTGTTATGAAAGTATGCTGACAAAATTTTTGGTGTTTGTAGCAAATAATGGATGCTATTATTTATGAGTTAGAATGTTACTGAATTTTTTGTTCATGCCTATACGAGTAGCATTGTGAACTTCTTCAGCATTGTGCTGTGCAATGTTTGCCTCATTGATGTTTTCCATTTGGAAAATGATCAGTATCATTTCTGCAGTATACAAAGGGGAGCGTTTAATGGTTTATATCAATCACATGTTTGTATCATTGGAGGGTGCTAAGCAGTGGCTTGATTGAGAGAGCAAAAATCACATCTGGCAGATGTTAGCTGAGTTTTTCAGGTGAAAATGTTGATACCGAGTTCCCTTCCTAATTCAATTGAATCTACTCCATTTCATGTATCTGATCATGGGAAACAGAATTTATTTTGTGAAGTCACGCCTGGTACTGAAATTTGGCAGATGGGCCCAAAATGTCATGAACACTGCCACGATTGCTGTAAAGAAGCTGCTTCAATAACCGGGGAAAAGGAGGGTAACAATTATTCATGCCTGTTAAGTTTTCCGAGAAGTCCTCATCCACCAACCACCAGTAAAATGTCTGAAAGTTCTGCACCTAATTTTGTATATAGTAGAAGGAAATTACAAGGAAATACTATTGACTTTTTATCCGCAATCACAGAGGGATCTGGTGAGGATTGTCCTTATGTCATAAATTCTGATGGTTCCTCAGTTCCAGTTAAGGAGCACCATGTAGGTTCTGAAGATGAGCATGAGACTGAAGCTGTTAGAGAATCTCTCATGTCTCCTCTAATATGCAATGGAGCTGAATATTCACATCCCTTATCTTTTGGAAGACGTGCTCAGCTTACAACTGTCAGTCCAGTGTCCGAAGGTGCTGCCCCTAATTTTGTATATGGGAGAAGGAAGCTGCAACAAAACTCTGTTACCTTTTCATCAACTCAGGTCCCTGCAATGGAAAAGAGAAGTGGAGAGGATTGTCTTTCAGTGATCAGTTCCAATGGTCCTTCATTTGCACACAAGGAGGAACGCCTAGTTTCTCAATATGAGCATGGAGCTGCCCTTATGCTTCCTCCCACAGTATATTCTTCTTGCCAATTAAGTTTACAAAGAAGTCCTCAGCTACCTACTTTCAGTACAATGTCTGAAATTTCTGCAAGTAAGTTTGTATACAGTAGAAGGAAGATGCGAGGAAACTCTGTTACCTTTTTGTCAGCACAGGTCCCTGGAATCACAAAGAGAAGCAGACAAGATTGCCTTTCAGTTGTCAGTTCTGATGGTCCTTCCCTTGCAGTTGAGGAGGCATGTGTAGTTTCTCAAGATCAACATGAAAGTGGATGTTCGCTTCAAAATGGAGAGCCGCATGTTTCAAAATCAGAATCTAGTAGTGGATGTTCGCTTGTTGAAGACCAGGTTTCTGATGAAGCTTCAAAAAAGAGCAGGCCGAAAATCATTGAGGTTGACGGTGTAAATGATAGTTGCTCATCATCAAAGTCAGATGTGGAACTTGTTTCAGCTTCTACAAAGACTGAAGGACATGATAATGGTGAGTGCTCTTCATCCACTGTAATGGCAGCAGAGTTCGCAAGGGAAGACCAGTCTGAAAAACACAGGTGTATCTCTATACTCGGAAAGCAGAGGGCTTTTGATGGAATTTGGCCTGGAAAAACCCGTGCTTCTGCCAGAAGAATTGGTGATGGTAGTGGTAGCAGCAGTTCGCGGTCATGCAAAAAATGTTTCCTTAAAGAGTCCCCAGCAAAGATGCTAATTTGTGATAACTGTGAAGATTCATTTCATGTATCTTGCTGCAATCCTCATGTAAAAAGAATACCAATTGATGAATGGTTATGTCGTTCATGTATGAAGAAGAAACGAATAATTCCCAACGAGAGAATTTCCAGAAAACCTCTCAATATAATTGGTGACATGGGCAGATGTAGAGATGCTTCATCTATAGGTGAATCTGATCCTATAGCATTGATGTTGACAGATACTGAGCCATATACAGGTGGTGTTCGAGTTGGTAAAGGTTTTCAAGTAGAAGTTCCAGATTGGTCAGGTCCCATTATCAAGTATGTCGTTTTGCCAATCCTCTTAATTTTGAATTTGTGAAACAGATATCCATAAGAAATAGGTAGTCTGAGTATTGCATGCAATTTTATCTTATAGACCCTCCTATTAGCATTCATATCCAAGTCATATTTTTTTGTTGGAGTAATGCTCAAGTGTGAACTCGTTTAGCTGGTTGATTTGCGTTACGGGGAGCATTAGAGATTGACATGTGAGAGTTGGTTCCCTCCTTTTTTTAATGCATGTTCCATCTAAGTTGCTGGACTCCATAAAAAGTAAAGGATCTTCATAGCAGGAGCTTGTTTTCCTTTCAAAGCTTTTTTTGTTAGGTTTGATAAGTAATTGGGGAATCCTAATGGATTCTGCATAATAGAGATGGTGTAAGTTGTCTGTAGAGTCTTTTTCTGAAAGAGAGAGTCGGTACTTTCATTCTGAAAGTAAATAAGCTTGATGATGATGATCTTGGGATGTTCCAACATTTCAAGAATGAGGGCTCATGCCTGTGCTCTTTTGTGCTGTCCATTTTTTTTTCTTCTGCTCCTAGAGACTCAAGTGTCCATGAGTCTTGCTGGCAACCTTACAAGATTTAATAGGCTAGAAAGAGGTTGCAATGACATTGGCCAAGAATTGCCATGCTACAAATTTATTAAAGATGTTACTTTCTATGGTTCGTTACTATAGACTTTGGTTTTGCAATAAATCTTCATTTTCGAGATTTTATCTGAATTAATAGCTTGATACATTCCATGGTGTAAATATGCCCCCTTTTGACTCGGTAGCACAGACTCTAGTAGCTTGGTAGGATCAAACACTGTGGCCGTTTTGTAGGCATGTTTGTAGATTGAAAAGGTTTACTTTCTTTTCTTCAACATGTTGAAGCACACAATGTGGCCCCATGATATCCAATTTGAGTTGATCACGGACTCTTTGAGAGATGCATGTTTAGAAGGGGAGAGAGTTTAGTCTTCAGGAATTTCGTGGCGTTTATAGTTATTGGACCCAATTGCAGAGGAAACTGAGAATTATTTGGCTTTTAAAACAAAATGACATTTTTTTCAGGGTACTACTATAAATTCCCCATATTTGGAGCATCTATTTTTAATGCGATTGGAAGAACAAAAAGTAGTTGTTGATTGTTTGTGGAACAGAAATTGTAGGTTTAGTTCCATGAAAGGTATATAGGCTAGAACAGGAATCATTCTGTGAAAAGGCTTTGTGCTTCGTTGATCCCCCGGTCTGTACTGAGGCGCAGTATGATGGCTTTTTCAGACATAGATGTTTTTAGTGTTCTATTCCTTGTCCTCTCCTCTATTTTATTTGTTTTTTTTCTTTTCCTTGCAGTAGAACTTTTCTTTCACAAATTTAAGAATGATACAGGACTGATTCTAATTATCACCCGTATGTCCTAGCTCAGTTACTTCTAACATCATCCGTTATTTTGGTTTTCATGTAGTGATGTCGACACTATTGGCAAACCTGTGGTATTGGATACATCATACTTTGTCAGTTTGCATGTAGGTCTTCAAATTGTTTATTAGTTTCAATTTCATCAGTTTAGCAGTAGATTTGTTGGAGTTTTGAGAGGACTGAAACATCCTCTTGTGCAGGAATTGAAGTACAACAAACCTTCTAAATTTGGCTCTATAGGTAATTGGCTTCAATGTAGACAGGTCATAGATGATGCAGCAGAAGGTGGCAATGTAACTATATGTGGAAAATGGCGCAGGTAAACCAAATAATGATCTTGTCTGTTGGGTGATTCTGCTTGTGTGTTATTGTTAATTAACCTGCTTTTAGTTGGACAGACTCAAACTCAAACGCTTTAGTTATTGTTTAGAGAGTCCTATGCACAGTAAAAATCTCTACTAGGGTTTTTATACAACTCTCAACACTTGGCCCATCCATGAACTATCTCGAGTAGAGGTAGGTCTTTAGCCTAGCAATGCTTTACTAGGAAATCTTTCCCTCGAAGTTTCTGTAATAATTTTGTTGGAAAACACAACAAATGTTATGGAGAATTTAACCATCAAGCTTGAATTCACATTGTAAGTTTTTAGCGGTTCATGTCTTGTGTAACAACATTCACCAAGTGGACGTATTATGAAATGTGAGCAAGCATTAATGTACCACTCATTTTAAACCAGGTTGTAAAGTCAACCATGAATGTTTAATCTCCTTATTTCATATTGTCAACTAAATCCTTCAGTGCTGAACTTGTTTTATTTTGGCATTACCGTGTCCAACTTAGTCTTGCAATTTCAGGAATGAAATGCCAGTTTAATTTTAATTTACTCATCTTAATCGCTATTGACAAGCATGAAGCTTGGCAAGTCCTTTCTTATCATTGATGCATCTTGGTCAACAGATTGAATCATCTGCCCTTTCTTGTGCTGTTGGTTCAAAATGCCATTCCAATTGGTGGGAGATTAAAGTGGAATCAATTAATATATATATATATATATATATATATATATATATATATCATGGCATTGGCTGCAGTTTCGTAAGAGACCCAAAATAAATTAGTTTGCTAACTCTTTCCCATTGACAATCCCACCAAGTCATAATTGACGAAGGGAGATTCTTTCTAAGATCATGCTACAAGGCTAGCAGTTTTTTGTGATTTGATGCCTACTGGATTAGACTGCAGAAAGGTTGCTACTTCTAGGGATCTCTTTTTTCTCAGCCAATGTGTCTATAAAAAGTTGAACCTTTTGTTTTGATTCCGAGTGCATGGGGATGTATACATTTTCATTGGGCCAGGAAACACTTACAATTCACTTTAAATTTTAGTCTGGAATAAATTTTCAAATATTTTGGTCCTGAAAATAAATTTTCAAAGGCATTATTCTTGTTTTACTACTGTGTTTGCATGGATGGTGTTTTTACTTTTTATATTATCAGTGATATTTTTTGCCATTATATTAGTACAGGTGTATGGGTGGGTCTGGCACCTTGAGAGTCCCTTAGCTCCATGGGTCTGACTTCTGAGGGTTTATCTACCCCCTACATTGCATTTGGCCTTCACAAGGAAAGTTACGTACTATGTGTCACATCATGCATGATCCAGAAGTGGAATTCCTGATGATGTTTTTACTTATATCATGTCATGGAAGGCTGCTCATTTCTCTGAGCATTATGGTTGTTGTTTGCCTTGATTTAAGTATTAGCTGTGGTCTTTTCCTATTTTGCGATAACTTAAATTGTGAAATGCAATGTTTGGTGATCTAAGCTGGCAGAGGCATCTTCTCTTTCCCCTGCTTGTCTTTGTTTCAATTTTTGTGCATGCCTCTGCGGATGTGAATTCCTGTGTCCTTCCATGTTTGCACTTAAGAATTGATCTGATATACATTTCTTTCTAGTTAAGCTTGAGAAGATTAAGTACTAGAATGTTGTTGATGTATCAGGGCTCCTCTTTTTGAAGTCCAAACTGATGACTGGGAATGCTTCTGCTGTGTCTTTTGGGATCCAATTCATGCTGACTGTGCTACACCTCAGGTGAATTGGGCTTTTATATGTTGTCTTCGGAATTAATGGACTTTCTATGTAGCAAACAAATGCTTTCGGGTTTCTATTATCTTCTTCACCGTCATTATAAGTACAAGTTTGTGGAGATTATTGAATATTCTCAAGCTATACTTAAAATATAATTCATATTTTATCCTAATCAAATCTTGTTCCATGCATCTGCCTCAGGAGCTGGAAACTGATGAAGTTATGAAGCAGCTAAAGTATATTCAGATGGTATGTTTTGAACATATATTTCTTGGTTTAGAGTTTTAGCACCTACATCATGGTCTGTGTTATTTAACCTTTCTTGCTCTAGTTACTTTTTCGAAGAATGCATGCTTAGGCTGTGGTCAAGGGCTGTTTCTACGACAAATTACTCAGCTGTGAAATAATTCAGTTTCAGAGTAGAAGCATGGTTAGAGTTGGTAGAGAGAACTTTGAATCTTATCATTGAGCATGGTTTTGGTGGTTAGGTTAATAAATGTGGAATAAAACTGACTGTATTTTGTAAAACTTATTAACATAATTCATATAACTGTACACATTGCTTTCTTCTCTTTATGTGTTAACATGTCAATTGTTGTGCAGCTGAGACCCCAAATAGCTGCTAAACGGCAGAAATTAAAACATGCCAACAAAGGTGATCCAACGGATGATTGCAAGGAGTGATGGATTAAAAAATGAGCAGAAACTGCTCAATATTTCGATGAAGTATTGTCCATACAGCCTGCTTTATACATTCATTCTCACAGAAATCCACAGAGCTGAATTTTGGAGTTAAGTATTGCATCATAGTAAAAAAAAAAAAGTTACTGTAGACAGTAAATGATCAATGGTATATGTGAGCCTGTGGTTGAGCCTTCTTGAATGTGCTTTGTTTTTCTTAAGTACTGCTGCTGCTGCTAATGAGAGGTGCATAGGGGCAATGTTTGATGAAGGTAAATATGAAAGCAAGCTAAAAGGTTAATCCAGGTCCATATATGTAGTTCCATATTTCACCAGATTGGTTTTAATGATCAATTCAACAAGTAAATATTCCTTTCTCAGAAGACAGATGCAGCAATGCGGCTCGCAATTACTTGCCTCCAACTACCCAGATTAGGTTGGGGGGGGGGGGGGGGGGGGGGGGGGGGCGGGGGGGGGGGGGGG
>Ga0307517_10007134_pt1 | contig 16384 bp, 11 predicted proteins | sample 23_EM_MG_FD_194515 | JGI IMG/M metagenome (GOLD analysis project Ga0307517, IMG submission 194515) | Populus trichocarpa ectomycorrhiza microbial communities from riparian zone in the Pacific Northwest, United States - 23_EM | ecosystem: Host-associated > Plants > Roots > Unclassified | place... | reverse complement strand
TAATTAGTTCCCCATGATCCTTCTCCCTGACATTGTTTCATAGTCATTCTAGTCTCTATCCCACCACTGACTTGATTCAAAAATTTTCATGTTGAGTTCGAGCTGTTTGAGACTGTAATTAAAGTTCTTTTTTAAAATGTTTTTTTTTATGTAAAAACATTAAAATAATATTTTTTTAATATATATATATTAAAATGATGTAAAAATACTAACTTAAAATAAAAAATATTTTTAAAATACGAACTGTACATTGCTGAGAGTTTAATATCCGCACTGGACTGGATTGCAACGTAGCTGTTGCTACTGCAACTAATTTTATTTCTCTACTCAATTTTTTTTGGCAGGTCCTTTCGTAGCCTTACTCGATTGTATCAACTCGCGACATTCATTTTAATTGCTTTAAATGACCATGTTGGGGAACCTCCTATCAATGGCAACTTGCAGGATGCTCTTTTCCTTTACTCTATTCAACTTTGGACCAACCTGAAGTCGAGCTGGACCCATCATGCTCCTACTAGCTCAGACTGGACCGAACTTTTAGTGCTTCGAGCCATAAGACTAACAACCCCAAACAGACAATAATGGGGAATAGATTGGCTGGCACCAAACTCAAATTATATGAGAGAGAGAGGGAGAGGGACTTACTTGTAATGCGTCGGAGAGATGGACTGGAAAAAGACTCTGGTTCGAGTTGTGTCAATATTGGCGTCCACCCACTTAGACCATGTTCCCAGCCCTCTTTCCAAAGCAACCAAACGATCCATATCTTGGTAATATGTGCCTCCTGACTCCATGTAATCCCATCTGTCGATTTTCAAATCACCCCAGCACGAGTTCGATTAAATAAATCGAATTAGTTCTCCCTCGATTCTGCTAGAAACAGGACAAGTGCAATTCTACTGCTTACCCTTGGAGAGAACCTTTGTGACTCCACCAGTGACCGGTGTTAAACATCAGCACATCGGCGTTTCTCCAGGCGTTGGCATTTCCCGAAATCTCCTCTAGCCTCAGTACTCTCTTCCCTTGCACCACATCTATGTCTACCAAATATGGAGCTTTGTAAAATGAAATAGTCACATCGTACTCCTGCACAGCACAGAACCCAGAATAGGAAACTGATCCCAGTTTTTTCCGCGTTTTTTAAAAAACTTGATTTTTCTTAAATTATTTTTTAATATTTTTAAATTATTTTGATTAAAAATAAATTTTAAAAAACAAAAAAATAACCTCTAAATAATAAATATTTAATATCCAAGTCTCATTTCTTTTGGAGGTCATGATAGACCTAGCGTATGCATTGCAGCTGGAATCAACAGTGCTAAAGCACACCAACATGGTTTGGGGTCCCTCAAAAATATGATCACGACTTTTCATGCTGGTTAAATCAGTGTAATTGTAGCCGTCCGATTTTGATTAAATCTCAATCATTACCCCGTGTTAGACATTACTAAATGCATGACAACCATGCCCATTTATATTTTTTTGTGGCACAATATTTTTGAAAATTAATTTTTTTATTTTAAATTAAATTATTTTAAATTATTTTGAATTATTAATTTTAATATATTACCAAACAAAAAAATATATATTTCAAAAAACAACCAATATTACCTTAATAAACACTATCCAAGTTCATAAAAAAAAAAAAAAACCACTGCTTTCATAATTTTTCTTGTGCCTCTATTGGTTGGCTTAGGATGGTGAAAAGATTCCAGCAAATACAACATTTTTCCGTGTTCAAATTGCTGCCTTGGAGGCCACAAATAACGGCAAGCATTGAAATCATATGAATACGTATTTCAAGTCCAGTGCCGGTGGTGGCTATTTGAAAGTTGAAACAGGGGAACTTACCGAGAACTTGAAGATGGAAAAGGGATCTCCTCTGCTCATTTGTGTAGAAGTTCGAGGCACCGACGATGAAACCAAGCAAATCAAGGACTCCCATTGATTCCGTCCTAGCGAGTCCCCCACAAACATTATACTTTTCCCTCTCATTTTTAGCAAGAATTCAAGCCCATTGAATCTATACCACCAAAAAATCAAACATAAGTCCACAATTGCTTTCACAACACTAAAAAAGTAGAGCGGAAAAAAGAAAAAAAGAATCAAGCATCAGCTGATGATGTCTGTTACCTTGGGAGCTCACAATTGAGCGGTTGCCATCTATACTTGAGATATTCAGAGTCAGGCCTACCATACATTTGGCAATTGAATTCAGCGTCAATAATGGTTGGGCAATTAGAAGATTGGTACAATGGGTATGATTCATCACGAACCCAAGAGCCAGCAAACAATGCACAGGTACTTTGATTAGTGTGCAGCATTGGCCTTCTATGGTGGTAGTTGTTATGGTGGTTTCTCATGCTCATTATCAAAGCTGAAGTTGCAATCTTGGTTTGAAGCAAAACCAAGAAAAAAACTGCAAAACATGATGCTAATAGATTGCAAGAGGACTGGAAACAAGCAAGGGACATTTTTAGAGGGAGGAAGGGTGAGAGAAAAGTTGAAGGAAGGAGTACTGAAAAGCTATAATGGAAGCAAAGAGTGATTAAAATAATAATAATAAAAAAGTAGGAGATAGGACTTAGGAGGATTGTGTTTCGTCGTGTGCATGTGAAGGTAGCTGAGACGGGTTCACTTAGTTAAATAATGGATTGTTGAAGGTTTTGATTTGGACTTTTGAACAGAGTTCTTTAATTCTATCTGGGCCAATTGGTTCATCTGCAAGTAAGTTTTTTTTTTGCCCACAAATCAAGGGGTGTTCTTGGATCCACTCGTATTCAAGTGAAACTCTAGATATTGACTGCGAACACTTTCCATAAAAAGTGGAAAGAAGCAGTGAGAAAATATTATAAAGCAAAAAAGTAGAGAAAAATGCATGAGATGCACTAGGTCCTCTCTCTGTAGATGAAGATTGAAGAGGAGGCCAGTTAGAAATGGGGCCAAAAGGGTGTGGAACCATTGTGCTGTCTTTTTTCCAATGCTTTATGTTATTTAAGATAGACAGAAAGTGGGTGAGGTCATCTCCACTTGGTGTGTTGTCTGTATTGTAAAATCCTGGAGGCGCCTCAAAGATTGAGATCCTACACCCATCTTCGATAGAAAAGAGAAGAATACTGGCTATCATATATTAAGAACAGAGATTTTCCTTCCGAGCAAAGAATCAATCCTCTGAAAGTAAAATGCTCTTTGCTATCCTTCGTGCACACACACAATAGCACCATTCTGTTTGCTTCGACTCCTCTTTTGGGATACCTGTGGTGCCTCATCAACAGCGGTTTCATATCATTTTTTATCACAATAAAAACCCAATTGCATAAGTCTGAGCTTTATACAAACGTTTGTGGCTTCCACTCGCTCCGTTGCGCCATTGGGATCACCTTCACTCAGCAATAATCTTAAATAATAAAGCGGAAGGAGAGAACCATATCAAAACAATTTAAAAATATTAAAAATATATTAATTTGAAGTAAATAAAAAATAAAAATATTTTAACTTTTTTAAAAAATATTTTTGAAACACAAAAATAAACAGACAATTAGATAATCAAAGACGGTCCGCGCTAGACCTCACACAGAAAATTCTCAAAGTAAAAAAAAAGATGCTAAAACCACGTTAATGGTCCTAAACAAGGATAAAGGGTGTTTGGAGGTGTTTTAATAATTGTTTTTTTAAAATAATTTATATTTAAAAATATATTAAAATAATATATATTTTTTATTATTTTTTAAAAATTACTTTTTGATAACAATATATTAATTAAAACGATTCAAAAATATAAAAAAATTAAGTAAAAAAATTCAATTTTTATGAAACGCAATTTGAGTCATATTATCAAATAACACCTAAACAAATTTGAGACTCGAGTTATTGACTCAACTAAGTTTAATAAACTCGATTGATTTAAATGATATGAATAAAAAAACACAACGACAATAAATATACCGGCATAAAAAAATTAACAACGTAAAAAAGATTAAAAATAAATCTAACCAGAGCCCTTCCAGATTAGTATGTCAAATGTGCAACTGGGTTGTAATACCGGGTGACATCGTCAAATGCAAGCTGAATAAAACTGTGAAGTTCATTTATCAAACAATCAATGCTAAAAGGAGAGATTGAAAAAATAATAATTTAAAAAGCAATGAAAAAAAATCAGTCAAACCGGATTAATGTGTTAACTTTGCGATCATGAGCATTAGATTAAGATAACCCTTTGGAAAGGAAAGTGAGGAAAAAAAAACACAAAGACCAATTCTCAATCAATCAAATGCTGAAGGATGAAATTGAAATTTTTTTTTATTTTTTTAAAATCAAACCTTGAAGGATCCTATTTAATAACAAAACAAAAATTAAATGATAACGTGATAACCCCATATAAAGAGAAATGAAAAAAATTCAATGGTCAATCTTGAACTGATGAAAAAAAATATAAAAAAAGGTTAAAAAAAACAGACCTAAGCCCGCTCAAATTAAAATGCAAAATCTATGACTTAGTCATTATATTAGGGTAATCCTGTTAAAAACAATGTGAATAAAATCATAAAACTCAATTATTAAATAACCTAATGTTATAGGATAAAATTGATTTAAAAAAAAAGCATTGAAAAAAAAAATTCATATCAACCCGAGTTAACTTGTTAACCCTATGACCATGGACACTAGATTGAGATAACTCGATAGAAAAAAATAAAAAAGAAAAGTATGAAGACCAATTTTTAATAAACCAAATGTTGAAGGAAGAGCTTGAGTTTTTTTTTTAAAAAAACAAACTAAAAAAAAAAAGTCCACTCATGTTAACTTTTAAAATTCATGACCCTATCATGAGCCTATGACTAAACCTACAGAAGACAAGCCTTATAAAATAGCAAAGCGATATTTTCATCCAACAAAATATTGAGGGATAAAATAAAAAAAAATATCTAAAACAAAAGAAATAATAATAAAAAGAATAGGGACCAAAGTTTATATAAAAACAACTTGAAATTAAATATTGAGGAATGAAATTAAATATTGAGGGATGAAATTAAAAATAAAATTCAATTGAAAAAAAGGATAAAAAATCAAACAACAATAAAAAAACAAGGATTAAAATTGATATGAAAATTAAATGAAACCAAATGAGGGGAGATGAAATTGAGGAAAAAAATGAATTAGAAAAAAGATATAAAAAATAAAAAAATAAAACAAGTAGTAACCAAAAAAATGAGGACCAAATTGAATAAAAAAACAAATGAAAAGACATCTTTATATTTTGGCAAGGAGAAGATGGAGAAAAAAAGGAGAAGGAAAAAGTCTATCGGATCTCAACCGCTACTCTGTTAGGCACACGCACCAAACCATAGGGTAGATCATGTCGAGACACTTCCAATGCCGCCACAAATGATAGCTTTTGGTCATGGGTTGATGCCTCATGCTTCGCTAGAAGGGCGTGAGCGTCCTCCACTCATTGACACTTTTGTTTCATGCGCTAGCCACTCACTCAACTTTGTAATAACTAAAAAAGCATGTTGAATATATCAAAAATCCCTTAAATGCCAACTTGAAAATTTTGTGCTTTTAAGGGTAAGTTAATCTAAAATGTAACAAGACCAAAATATCTCTAATCAACCTTATAATGACTAATAGACCATGTGGAAAAGACTGTTTTAATAAAAACCCTACAAATATAAGGATCCGAAAACCCAAAAGCAAGATTGACACAATACTAGAAAGCCAAAAATTAAATTTGATAGAAGATTTTGACACGATAATTATCTTGAACTGAAACACCAACTTTGATAAGTTTGATTGTTTGTTGTTTAAATAAGGAGAAAAACGTATTGCTCCAAGCAAAACACCAATTTCATTCAATAATCCATGGCTCCTCAATTTCACAACAAAGAAAGCAATATATATTCCTCCATCTAATAACTGAGATAGATATTTTTTAGGCTACAAACCAAAAATCTTAAACTAAAATTTAGCTAACACATGACTAAGGTCTAAATTAAGGTCTAAATATTGATTTTGAGCTGTTATAAACCCAAACTATAACAAAACCCTAAACTAAAATTAAAATCTCAAAATAATTAAAATAAAACAATAATAAAACCCCAAATAAATATTCAGATTAATACAAATAATTTAAACCATCCCCATCATAATTGTTTTTGCTTGAATTTCTTCTTGTAACCTAAATCACATCCTAGTAGAGATAGGAAAATGTTGTCGCCATTAATATCCTCTCCAAGATGAAAACTTTTGAATTTAATTGCTAATTTGTTTCCCTTAAGGATCCACCCATAATAATCCTTTTATGCATAGTTTTTAGACCTGTCTGGTGGCCGGGTCGGTCCAAGGCCAGGGTTCCGGATTTTGACAATGTTAATTTTTTTTTATCAAAATAACATCGTTTTAGTAAAAAAAAAACTCAACTGGTTGCAAACGAGTCTTTTATTACTTCCATTAAAAAAAAGTCAACAGGATGCAACCAGATCTTTTTTTTAATCAAAACGATATCGTTTTAATATTGATAAATATTAAAGAGGTAAATTTCCTTTTATTTCTGTCTATGAGCTTTCCTTTTGTAGCTAGGTTTTTATTAAATAATTCCTACCACATAAGGAAACTTTTATTGCTTCCATTAAAATCCATTTTAGAATAAAAAAACTCTCAGAAGTAGATATTGAATATCCTTACATTAGTATAAACAGAATCATCTCTGAATAAAAAATTCATTAGTCAAAAGATAACAAATAACAAGATTTATATTGTATCTGCTGATTTATATCAGAAGACTTTTCTATATTTAGATTGACTAGAAACTTTAACCCAATATAAAAAGATATGTTTGAAAATTCTTGATAAATTTTTTTCTTGATTCAACGATTGGATTAGAAGGTATGTTCGATGGAGTAAAATAAAATAATAAACACAATTATACTAGAATCTAAATTTTTTATTTAATTTCTTTTGGATCTTATCAGTATTACTCTCAATACTTATCTCATTAATTTTTTTTTTCTGAAAGGAAAAAACAATAATTACACTGTTACAGTGAAGAATGATATTTATATGGAGATATAGTGAATTCACCTACCTTGTGTGTTATATATAATAATAAGGAATGGTGATTTTGGGTTTGATTATGCATTGCTTAAGACAGACACTAACCGAGTGCTTTGATTTCTTGTTTGAAAACGACAATTAACCATAAGATTGATGGAATTAGAGAGCTATAAAAACAAACAATCACAAGAGTTTAGTTTGAGTTAGAAGTGCAATTCAACTATATATATATATAATGATTTCAATTTTCTGCATATTATTGTCTAAATAATAAAAATTAAATGTTTCATCTAATTTTTTTTCTCCTTTAATTATTTTAATTCACATTAAATGAGAAACTACATAAAATCAAATGAAGATCACGCGAGGAAGGAATATTTTCTTATTGCTAAAAGAACTCACTTTTACTCTTTGAAACTCTTATTTCATGTATATTTTTTTTTTATTAACATGGGTGTTTGGACCAACTTACTTGCACTTCGACTAATTCTACGAGTCCTGAAGTTAACGACCGTATAAGCCTCCAGTGACCATCATATTAGCAAAAACATGGCTCGAACCTTAGACCACGGGGGGAGCAAGCTCCTTGGTCCCAAACTCTTACTACTGGGTCATTGGGCCCGTTGATCATTTTATAAGGGCATATTTAAAATAGATATAGCTACGAGGACTAAATTAGACTTTGGAGGGGGGCGTGCCCCTCGTCCCGCTCTAATGCAGCTTCGCATTCTCCCCTGTTTAATTATTATTTTTCGAGAAGGTCCACTGTTTGATTCCAAGCTACGGATTTCATTCAGAATAATAAATTATTACATTGAGGATGGGTTTTTTTGTTTAAAAATATATAAAATAATATTTTTTAAAAAATTTAAAAATATATCTTTTACACCTAGAGTGCTAGGGGAATCATCCTTGGCCCCAAGATAACCTTTTTCTCCTTATTAATAGAAGAAAAACTTCTCTTGTAGGGAGAACTACTCTCCCCAAACGAGATATGGAGTTAGGGCTTGGTTCGATGGACCCTTATCCCTTGCTATAAAAAAATATTAAGGTCAAGAATATTTATCTCTTTACATCTCTAAGCGTATAAAAGTCTCTAAAACTCCCTACCACTTATTCTTTATTAATAATATGTAAAAAAATATTTATCTCTCATTAATGATATATAACAAATATTTATTCTTCTTTAATGCATGTGTCAGGAATATTTTCTTTCGCTAATATTATCAGAGCAAGATAACACTTCAGCTTCGCTTTTACACAAAAGAACAAGACTCGTGGTCTATAAAAACCCCATGAATCCTTTAATAAAAGAATTCAAAATTTTTTACCTGCATATATATTTTCAGAGTTTTTTTTTATTAAAAAATACTTACTTAAACATTGAAGAGTTTCAAAATTCATCAAAAAAATCTTTTGTAGGCACCGAATATCAATTATCATGATTAATAAAAATTAATCAAATTATTAAAATCAAAAAATCAATCAATTATTTAATTCATAAAACTTTCCTTGAGCTACTTGGAATTTTTAAAATATCATCAAAAGATATAATTGTATAAAAAGCGAAACATACAAAATCTACAAAATTGATGCACCGCATTATCGATTGTGGGTAGCTCCATCGATCGAATCCATCCACAAAAGCGTAAAATGACTTTTTTTTTTCCAATCGAGTAGAGCATCTAATCCATAAAAGGCAACTTAATATATAGCTCTACCAGGGTTCATGGAATATCATATCACCCTCTTACCTATTTCAGAAAGTAAGAAAAGGCTATAGAATAAATCTCAATATTATGATCTCCGACAGCGGTCATCTAAGTCCTGAGATAGGAATAACAAGTAGTGCATATAAAAATTCCATAACTATAATAAACAACGAGGAGACAGGAACTCATGCAATGCAAGAACATAGATTGAATTAACGAAATGCAGGGGAAAAACACAGAAGCTCCGACAAACCACTGGAGGTGAGACAAAGTGGTTTCTAAACTAGGGTTTTGTAATCCACTGTTAATTTGGGATCTCAAATAGCTAACAAAATGGTAGATGGAAGATCTCAGCTCCGAAGAGAAGTAACAATCTGGGACTGGAAGAGTATAAATAATTGGGTTGGCCCAAATGATCTCAGATGCATGATTTCAAGAGATGGGCTTATATTTATTTATTTATTTATTTTTAATACAGAAGAACGGGCCCACCGTGTGTCAAACCACATGAAAAGATTGATGTCTCAGCTTGCCAGCTTATTTTGTCCCGCCGTACGTACCAATGCCATCACAATCGAAATCTAGTTCTCCTTCGATGTAGTTTCACACAGTTTTCCACTAAGCGGAACAGATAGCGATAATTGATATGTCATCTTCAACATTTGTTTGTAATTGGAAAACAGACCTGTCTAAATAAATTAGAGGAGGAGACTTGCGAGAAAAAATAATAATAATCAACCAGCAACCTTGAACCTCTCAAGCCCAACTTTAAATCCTAGTGTCTTTACGTCTTGTTGCACTTGTGCTTGGAAATCACTGTATGTGAAAGGCCTGTACTTTGAGCTCTGTATGACACTGCCTTCAGCGGGGAAGACAAAGTAGCAGATGGAGAATCTCTCCTTTTCCTTGTTCACCTTCACTCTATGTTTCACACTCTTGTATTTGTCGTCGCTTATGGCCTGATTAACAGATTTGAAGTATTCGTTAGGAACATTATTAATCTAACAACATTGGTAAAAAAAGAAGAAGTAATTAACATGTATAAAAAGTTATCGAGCTCAATATTTTAAGTTATACGGACCTGCATCATATCTCCAAGGTTGAAAACCAGTGTGTCAGGAATGGGTTTTACTTGTAGCCAGTTATCATCTTTGAGAACCTGAAGTCCACCCACTTGGTCTTGGTTCAATATTGACAGAACTGAGCTGTCTGTGTGCACATTTATGCCCCAGGCCTCATTTTCCATAGAGCATTGAGGGTATCGGTAAACACGTACGAATCCGGTTGATTCTGAAATGTAAGTTTTTGAAAGTTCAGGATCAAGATGGAGGTTTTTGGCCATTGCTCCGAACATGGTTGTTGCAAGTCTAGCTAGGTGCCCTCCATACTCTTCCAACAAAACTCTAGTGAAGCGTAGAAAACAACAATATGGTGTTAACATCAAAAGAAAAAACAAACTAAGGAGAATAAAGCATATGCAGATTCCACCAAGGTTATGATTCTCACTTGAACAGCTGCCAGAATTTAAAAAAAGTAAAAGCAAACCAAAATGAGAATTTCTTTCTTATAATTAGACGGTGTTCTTCTTCAACTACATGAGCAAGAAGAGACATGTGATGAAAGAACAGCAAAGAGAAACAAATGGTATCTTTGGGATCCACACTAAACAAGAAATCACGTGGAGAATAGCATAATTTGGCTTTAATTAACCACATGATCATGTATGCTTGTTCGTTCTTTCTACTCTACAAGAGCTGCCAATGGGACATTTTTCCATTTTTGCTGGGACTTGACATCAATCAGTACACAGCTAGCAGTGTGCTGCCTTAGTATGTGTAAAGGAATATAAATCCAGCATTTGATTGTGCTATTCGATTCTAGACCATGAGTAATAACCATAAATAAGAAAGGAATTTTATTGTACAGAACTATATATAAATGCAATTAGTAATTAACTAGCCTTAAAAAATATAAAATCATTCGTAGCACATGACAGGCTAATCTGCCATTGAGACATCGATACGTCAATGCATTAGTGGGAAAATCTTTCGGCGAGCGGTACAGTGGAATGAGATAATGATTTCTTCATTTTCTTTTATTAATTATAAAATGTAAGCAAGACATTTATGTTTTTTTATCAAAGGAAAATATTTATGTTTACGTAATATAATTAAAAAAACTAAAATAATTTTCATGGAAGCGATGGTAAATCATGGAAAGGAAAAAAATCATATCTTTAGACTGGTTTGAAAAAAAAATATTAAATTAAAAAAGAAAAAAATCTGGAAGCTAAAAGCATGGGCCATGTAGAAATCATTGCCGATCACTATTTTTTTTTTCCTCCAGAATTCTTCTGAGTCACATGCCAATCTCATCAGTTCCCAAATGTGCAAAGCCAATCTCAGCCAGAAACTGCACAAGTGGCTCCTTGTCTCAAGTCTCAACTATTGATGTTAGGCTAAAATCCAAAAACAGTGGGGATTTATTGAATTTTACTTTCTTACGAAGGTGCCATGATTCAGTGGCCGCTGCGCCTCTCATGGCAGCTTATGATTCACAGGATTTTACTCTGCTAAAAGGTGCCATGAATTCACGGTACCACGTTGCCGTTGAATGTAGGCAGAAGAAACACATGATGGAAATAGATATTCAGTGGTTTAATAATTATAAGAAATAAAATCCTCCATGAATATTGTTGCTTCCATCACTTTAATCAAACAGTTCAATCGTTAATAATGAAAAAGTTATTGATGCTGACCGTATTCCTATCTTTTCTGTTTCACAAAAGATCTAGACAATCCAATCAGCAGATGTCCCTTCTATGTCATTCTTGCCGACTAAAAGAACAGTACAAATCTCTGAAGTTCACATAAAATCCACGAAAACATGACAAAGAAAATGCTGGAAAACTGTACCTGAACGAACCAAGCGTTTCATTTTCTTTTTGAAACAGAGAGAGTTGACTCAGTGGGATATTGAGACCTTCAACCCAGTTGATGTTTTGTGGTCCTATTGAGAGAGCTGCCCCGGTTGGAGTCAGGGCAGTTGTGCCCCAAAAATACGACATGGGGTTAGTGAACAGTTCTTGTTTTGATTCAAAAGTAAGAGAAAAAAGGTTTCTGGAATGGTCTCTAAGCTGGCTCATAAGGGTTAGAGGAATCCCATGATTGACCAAACGAAACAATCCCCAATCTTCGCAAGCCTCTTGAAGCTTGCCCAGGTCTAGGCACTGAAAGTCTAATACCGGAATGGCATCATCGTTAACAACTTCTTGAATCTGTTCGGTGGTATCGTCAAGGCCGGAGTTTTGTTGGATTCCGATGTATTGTTGGCGAAACACGGGAGGGTAGGATTTAAGGTTTAGTATTTCAGACATGCTTATTTTCTTTGGCCTTCAAACCAAAAGGATAAGCAGAGCTGCAAGATAAAAGGAAATTATAAGCAAAATGAGATTTATTGAATGCGTCTTAAGGAGGGTCCACCTCGTATGTTTGCGACACGTGTTCCCTGGGACTCTCACCACTGACGTGCTAGCCGGCAATACCATCATCCTCAAGTTATGGCCTTCTGAGAGTATCAAATTGATAATATGATTTTTTTAATAGTATAAGCATAGTTTGTTTTATTAATATGAACTCATTCACGTGAACTTCAACAGTGAAAAGTTATTTAAAAAAAGATAATTGTATTTTAATATATTTGATTTATAATTATTTTAATAATTTAATATAATCTGGTTAATTTAATGAATTTAAAATAAATAACTTGGATGATTTCCAATTAATTTAGTATTAAATGATAAAATTAAAAAGAGTTTAATTAAAAAAAGATAAAAAAATTAATCTTAATCAACCCGAGTGAATTCGCTAAACTCATGACACGGATCATAAGATTATAATAATTTCATCGGAAACAAATTAAAAAAACATAGATTTAAAAAAAAAAACAAGTGAAAAAATATAATTTCAATAAATAGTATTTTATAAGGTTTTAGTATTTTTGCAAATATGTACTAATAATATTTTTTTTCAGAAATTATATTTTATTTAGTATTTTTTTTTCAACGTGTAAAACAAGTATTGAAAAGTCAAATTAATATATTTTTTATTCTTGGCTTTTTATTTAGTAAATCCCTTGAAAATACCCTAAGATCCCTTAGATGTCAAAATCAAGATTTCAAGAAACACCACTTGTTTGTTTGTACTATTACCATTTTGTTTGTCTCGGAAAATAATTTTTCTCAAAACTAGATTTTTTAAAATAAGTTATTTTCTAATATTAAAAAATATCATAATTTTTTTAATTAGATTAAATGTTATTTACTTTTGTTGTTTTAATTTTATTGGATTTGATTAAATGTGGTTATATAGTGATGTGAAATATTTTTTTTAAATCATTAGTGTTCAATTGATAAAAATATAAAAATTAAACAATCAAATTAAAAAAAAAAAAAAGAGTACACACATCCATTAAAAAAAGTAAAAAGTTTAAATATACATGTGACAATGTCATCTATATATCAATTTAATGATCACATCAATATATATATATATATAAAGAAATCTAATAGAAGCATTTAAATATTAAGAGTAAGAAATTAAGCTAACATACTCAAATGATAAAAAAAAAACAAAAATAAGAACACTCAAATAGAAAAATAAAAATACTCCCACACCAATTATGTAATAATTTGTCATATAAAAGTGCAAAAAATATATGAGGAATCTGTCTACAATTGCTCTCTATGGTATTTTATTATATTCACGAAGCACCACCGAAAGTGAGGAGAAAATGTTACGAATGTGTGAACGGTCTTTTACCATTATCATTGAAATCAAAATTATTAAGATTGACACTTGAGGTTGTGGCCCAGCGGTGGAAGGAATTTGTTCCCTTTCTCTGCACCAGGCTTCAAGTTTTACTGTGCACGCCTGTCATCCCCGCGGTGTTTTACATGCTCACTGGGCTTGCAAGATATTCAGTGGATCCGGGGATTAATTGTGATGCGCGTAAGCTGGCCCGGACACCCCGAATTACCAAAAAAATAAAATAAGATTGAAGTAACGAAAAATAATTACTATGATTGAAGGACAAATAATTCTATATAATTTTTGTTGCACAGTTTAAAATGAAACCCTATCTCCAGAAATATTACGTAACTAGTAAGGGCTTGTTTAGGAGTGTGGTTGAGATTGCTTTTCAAAGTGTTTTTCACTTAAAAAAATATCAAAAAAATATTTTTTATTTTTTAAAAATTATTTTTAATATTAGCGCATTAAAATGATCTAAAAACATAAAAAAATATTAATTTAAAAAAAATTTAATTTTTTTAAAATATTTTTAAAATAAAAAAACAAACATAAGATTTCTTACTAGCATTATATTAACCATTTCTTTCTTTCTTTCTTTTAATTTTTTTTTGGGATAAACGAGATCCGTTAATTCACTAACGTGTCCTATCAACTTGCTAAGCTCGCAAATTAGTAAGTACAACACTTCCATATCTTCAACATTATTCATGCTATTGTTCCATAAAAGTGTTTCCTTCAAAAGTTTTTGATTTTGAAAACCTCGCATTCAAGTTTTTAATTACCATTAATTAAAACTTTAACCTCTATCACAAGCATAGTTTAGCTTGAGAAATTGATCTGGAACTAAACTCAAGTCCTGGATTAGAACGGTTAATTTAATCTGATAATTTTTTTAATTAAAAAATAATATTAAAATAAAAATGTTATGAAAAAAATAAAATTATCTTGTTTTATTCCTAGTTGACTAGGACAAAGATTAACTTAGATTTTTAACTTGGTTAAGTTAAATATTTTTAATTTTTATATAAATCAAACTGATTTAAATTCTAAATAGACTGAGTATTAAATTAATTTGTCAGCCTCGAGTTTTATAACCATATCAAAAGTAGTTATAATGGTAGGAAATTATGTCGGTTTATTTTTTTCAAAATCTAATCACATACATATTTTCTCAAACCTAGAGAATCATAATTTTCAGTTAGTGATCTGAACAAATCATACATCCAAGTACAAATCTCAAGAATCAATAAGTTGGCAATGGTCGGCAAATTAAAAAAGGGACAAGATGGAAATGAAAGTGTACCTGAAAGTATCAAGCATTTGATCTGAGCATGAAACCGATGAGAAAGTTGATTGGAAGCAGGAAATAGGGCTAGTCAACAGCGCTTGTTTGGATTCAAAAGAAAGGGAGAGAAGCTTCTTGGCAAGGTCTTGAAGTTGGTTCAAAAGGGCTAAAAGGAACATCACGGTTGACCAAACGAAACAGGCCCCAGTCTTTGCAAACCTCTCCTAGCTTATCCAGGTCTAGGCACTGTAGATCTAAGACAGTTACAGGGTCAAAATCTTGCATTTTCTGCTGGATGGTATCGTCTCGATCAACGTTTCTGGCTGCGTTTCTTCCATGGCAAGACTCAGGGGGGTAGGATCCAAGGTTCGCTGGAGGCATTTTCTTAGCCTCCCAGGTCTTTAATTTCTACCTACCAGAGCTGTACACATATAAAATGCTATTAATAATAATAATTTGGCTTTGATTCCACTTGCATCTGGAGTATATAAAAAAGTATATCTTCTCCTGAACCAAAATATTATATAGTGGAGGTTGGTGAGGAAATCAATGAATTCTAGGACTAGGGTCCTCTTCATTACAGGAATATCACAGCTGCCCACGTGGGCATTGTCCTGACTGGACACTGTACTTGCTATAATTACCAGGGCATCAGCTTTCACTAGTTTCCCTGGTATATGAGAAATAATTTCACCATGACGGCATTCGAATAAAAACGGCAGAAAGAAAGGCGGATGCATGGGAGGAACTTCCCTCGCCGCGTCCCGTAATGTTCTTGTCGTTGCCGGGCAATCAACAATTAATTCTGACAGATTAATATGATTAGTCCGTTCTAATCATGTATTAAAAGAAGAATAATAGGATTTACATCAACTTTAAGGTGCTAAAATAATTGTTTTTAAGAAATGCTTAATAAAAAACTAAAATAACCCTAGCTAGTCAATTGTTTTGTGCTTGGCACTTGTTCCATTCCTTTATAATGGAATGGGGAAGAAGCATTTAGGAATATAATATTTGTTCAAAGAGCATCCACTAAGTCTCTGCGATACTGCCTTCGTTCATTGAATCAAAAGTAAACGAACTTGCTCGATATGATGAAATGATCGAATGGGATATTAGTGATTGAAAAATTCGATCGAGGGAAAGGCCGAAAGGTTGTAATTGATGACAAATCGAGAAGAAAGACAAAAAGGTGCTGGCGGATTGATCAGGCGGTGGTGGGCATTGAATTTTTATCGTTGTTGTTGTTGTTGTCATTTGAAGGGACGAACAACCACACAATTGCAGATTCAAGAAAGAGGAGAATAATTTGTGGGGTTGGGCTTTGAATTCGTAGTGAAGGTGAAAAGAACGACGCAGTAAATCAGAAGAAACATGTTTCTTTATATATATATATATATACACACACACACACACACTGTATTTTAAATGCATGTAAATTTATTTTAAAAACATATTTGTTATTTTATGTATCTACTTCTTCTCTTGTGTTTTAAATTCAAGAGAAAATGTGAATGACTAATGTT
>Ga0307517_10007132_pt1 | contig 16387 bp, 12 predicted proteins | sample 23_EM_MG_FD_194515 | JGI IMG/M metagenome (GOLD analysis project Ga0307517, IMG submission 194515) | Populus trichocarpa ectomycorrhiza microbial communities from riparian zone in the Pacific Northwest, United States - 23_EM | ecosystem: Host-associated > Plants > Roots > Unclassified | place... | reverse complement strand
ACTCCAATGGAAATTAATCTCAAGCTCCGCAAAGATGAGGGTGATTTATTATCAGACCCAGCTGCATATCGTACACTCGTGGGCAGCTTACTCTATCTTACACACACTAGACCTGATATTTCTTTTGTTGTACAGCAGGTTAGTCAGTTTATGGCTTCTCCCAGGCACCTCCATATGGATGCTGTTCGCCGCATCCTTCGTTATATTCATGGCACCATTCGAAGTGGCCTTTGCTATCCTGCTGGTACTTCCCTTGATCTTATTGCTTATAGTGATGTTGATTATGCCGGGTGTTCCGACACTCGCCGTTCCATTACTGGTTGGTGTATGTTCCTTGGCCCTGCACTTATTTCCTGGAAGAGCAAGAAACAAGATCGTGTTTTCAAGTCTTCTACTGAGTCTGAATACCGGGCTATGTCCCAAGCTTGTTCCGAAATCATCTGGCTCCACGGGCTCCTTGCTGAGCTGGGTTTTCAGCGGTGCACTCCTACTCCTCTTTTTGCTGATAATACCAGTGCTATTCATCTTACTGCCAATCCTATCTTCCATGAGCGCACAAAGCATATTGAGGTGGATTGCCACTTCATTCGTGACGCATTTGCGGCTCAGACTATATCACTTCCACATGTGTCCAGCAATCTTCAGGTGGCTGATGTTTTTACCAAGACTCTCACCCGACAACGTCATCATTTTCTTACTACCAAATTGATGCTTATGGACCAGCCCGCATCAATTTGAGGGGGGATGTCAATAGAAAGACTTAAGTCAAAGCATACAAAGATGACATTATGTTATATATGACTCTTGATAAAATTTTACCCCCTTTGTAGAATCACCTAATGAAATTTATGAATCTACAAAGATGACATTTCTTCGATGGATCTTGTTAAGCTTTGGTGATACCAGGCCTCTATTCGTAGTGCAGTTTAACTTGATTTCCTTATCCTCCCATTTTGCCGCTCTACTTTTGTTACTTCAGCATTTTGTTTCTAATCCGGATAAGAGATGTCTGCATTTGGAAAGATATTTCCACTGCAGCGAAAAAAAAAAAAGATAAGCCCACTTCCCTGCCAGTCCCAGGCTCAACAAGGACCTATTTTTAAAGTTTAAATAAATTAAAGAAAATTACGAACAAGAGAAACAAATAAATAAAATGATATATTTATAATATATGCATAAATTACTGAACATATTAAAGAAACATTGAGTGTGACATAAAATAACTATAAATTTAATTTAGAAAATTTTGTTTATCTCTAACAGAGTCAGACACTGAGGAACAAACAGAGACACAAAAATATCAGGGGCATGGCTTGCTTATCCTGCCACTCCATAACCAAAACACTTGTAGTATTTGCTTCTCTTCCCAGAAACACAAACTCTCCATCCCCAGAATCCAACACTGATCCTAAGCCTCCTTCACTTCCAGTTCCAGTTCCCACGACAACAAGAAGTACCAGAACCAAAAGCACCACTACTCTACCACTACCAAGAAAGAAAAGTGTCCAAGACAGGCTACAACAACAGCTCAATCTTATGAATATTGAACGTGTCGTTGGTGCTGGCAGTTATCGTGACTATGAGAAACCCATGTATGTTCCCTTCTCAACACTAGTGTCTCTTTACTTTCTTCTTTCTATGGATGACATATATTGATGGGTTTACTGCTTTCGTGTTTCCATTTCTTATGTTTATGGTAATAAGTGACCAAGAGAAGAAGGAGAAGAAAAAGAAGAAGAAGATGTCTGGATTTATGGAGGAGGGACCAGTGGAGAAGAAGCTCCGAGAGACTGGAGAGTGGGTTACCACCAAAACTGAAGGAGGATTTCGTTCCAATGGTACTTCTTTTCTTGTTACATTTAATTTTCTTTCTAATATTTTATGGTCTAAGAAATGAGGGAACCTTATCCTTCTATGAGTTCTCTATATGTGATTCTCGATCAAGATAACTTAAGGCCTGAACACTTCAAGCAACAAACGGGATATAATTTGCTAGTGATCAGATGGCAATCAGAAGAAATTCATGTGTTTGCAGATTGAGAGAGGGTTGATAGTTGTTTTCCCTGTTAATTTGTTTTATCTGGAATTGAACCAATTGGCTATCCTATGTTTCATATAATTGAAATTAATTAAGAAGTAACTATTCCTCCAGATTTTGACAGTTTCACAGCATACCAAATATTTTGAGGCTACTTAGCAAGACTTTGAATCACATCACACAACAACCTTTTTTCTTGGCCACCCTGAAATTGAATGATCAATATTGGTGTCTTGTTGGACTGGAAGGGATGCAAATACCCATGGAATGGTTTGCTTGGATGCTCAAATAACTCCGGATACCTTCGTTACCCGTAATGGATTAGCTTCCAAAAATGAAATCGTGTTGGGCTTATTTCAAGTCTGCAAAATTACTTCTTTTACACTATTCTGCTGTTAGAGACACGATAGAATATCATGTCTAGTAATTAGTTTGTCATTTATGTACTCATTTTGTACGTTGGCTTCAACCAACAAAATCACTCCTGACACCTTATAAGCTGAAGAGATTATCACCAGCTGAAAGTTTGAGCTTGCCAGTTGAACAATGTAGTACGGTTTGATGTAAATGGGTGTTGTCACCTGGGCTTTATTTTCGTTGCTTGCGGATAGTTGTATCTCTCAAACTGTATGATCACTGGACCTGGTCTGATCAACTTTTAGCTAGATTCATCAGCTTCTGTTTCTGTTTTCAACCTTCCATTTCCTTTTCAACTCTTTTGGGATTTAACTGGAGTGCTTTCCTTGATAAAGACACCCAGTGTTTCACTTGCATCTGATTCTATAAACAATGGAGTCGATCGAAAAAAATTAGTTATATGACAAGCATAACATATTGAGTTGAGATAAACTGTTCTTTCTATTTCATGTAATCTTGCAGCATATGACAGTTTGCCTGGGAAACAAATCTCTGCATTTTTGTTTTTACTCTAGTTCACTAGAAGCCAAGAATCTGCCTTCTATTTGCTACTGAATCAAAAACTTAATGTGATTGGCCTGATGCTGAGTGTTATTCTTTTGCAGGTAAAAGGATTTTAATGTTCTCTTTTAAGTGGGCTATACCACTTTATATTTTTATGGTCTTTGTGGCTTCTGGAGTTATAAAGCTACCTTTCAGCTCACAATTTCTGGATGATCTGCTCATGTAACAATATCAGTTGAGATCACTGTGCTTGCAATGTTAGTTTGAGAGTTTTACCGAGTTGTGCACAAACCTTCCAGCTTTTCCTGCCAGTATAGATATCAATTTAAATGTGGAAGGCTCAAATTAAAGGCTAACCTGCAGGTAAGCAGGTGCATCAAGCCATTGAAATTCCATAATGTAGAGTGCCAGAATGAGTTTGGACAGGTGAATTGAATCTGCAAATAGCTTTATGCTGCATGTTTGTTGCAAGTTGGAAGAAACCAAGGACATGTTAGCTACTTGGTCTTAATTTATCTTGCAATTCCTGTCATCAAAATATTTAAGATATCAGTGACTGGGTAGTAATACCTACTGAGATTGCAACTTCTGTTTACCAAAAGAAAACACACTCTTGGCTATCAAGGCTGTTTTTTAAGTTTTTTTTTTTTTTTTAATATATTAAAATAATATTTTATTATTAATTTTGATATCAGCACATCAACAAAATAATAAAATAGAACACTAAAAAAAATATTAATTTAATACTAAAAAATTAAAAAAATTTCCAAAACATGATGGACCGTAAAATCAAACAGTACACCAATCTTCTTAGAATATCTCCAAGCGGATAAGTTATTTACAAGAGCTAAACTGATATTATAACTTTTTAAATAGTTTAAATATAACATTTTTTCATATATCTACTTTAATGAAAAAAAATTATTTAAACAAGCCAATTGTATTTTTATATATTTGATATTGATAAAACTATTTATTAATAATAACTAACTAATATAACTTCAATCAAAATCTCTTTTTTTATAAAAATATATTAAACAAACTTTTAATTATTTTCATCAACATATACTCTTCAAATTAGAAATATTATTTTGGTTCTCCGATACAATTTTTTGGAGTTAAAAAAATAAAGGATGGAAGCTAATTTTTTTTTATCTTTTCCTTTTAACTTTTTTTTAAAAGAACTCCTCTTAAAGATGCTCTTAGAAAGAAAAATGCTCCCTTTGCCTTTGAATTTGGCTTATTTGAGCATGTTTGGTATTAAATTATAAGTATTTTTTAAATTTCTTTTCATTTAAAAATTAATTGAATTAATATTAATTGGAAGCTTTACACATAATTACTTTTAAATTTTTTTTTCCACAAAATCTCTGTTATAAATGGTGATTGAACTTGATCATAAACGTGATTTTTTATTGCATCTGAGATTAATTTATCCGGGTAAAAAACGATAGATGTCATGACTAATTAATGTTTTTTAACAAAATAATTAACTCTACATTGAAAAGAAATCTAATTATTAAGAAGCAATTGATTATTTAATGATTAAAAAATGATTGGCTTTCATATCAAGATGATTGGAATTACTTTCAGAGACATTTAAGCCAAAAAAATTATTTGCTATTGATATATTTTTTTCGCTTTTGATAAAGTTTTTGCTATTGATATCAACAAAAAAACAAAGTGGAGTGCCAAATTTACGTACATACATGATACATGGGATATATATGATAATATGAAGATAGAATATCCAGTTCTCTCATCAAATTTTAAACTATCAAAATTGTTTTTGTAAAGTGCTTTTATGATACCATATGGGGATGTAAAACCTCTGTGAAAAAGCACTCGAGAGAGTTTAATTAGTAAAAAAAAAAAAATACAGACGAAAACACAATTACTAGGTTATCTGTACAGAAAGAAAAAGACACTAATTATGTTTAAATTTATAAGGGAAGAAACAGAATCTCCTGCCAAATAAACAACGACTGCTTTAAATGGAGGATATGAACAAACGCCGCCCCATAAAGGCCCGAAAAGTTGACCCCTTGATCGCCCGAAAAGTTGACCCTTCACAGGCACAGATGAAAATCTTAATATCACCGATATTAGTTGGGTTCGATTACTACCGCACTCCCCCAACATCCTCACAATATCATTAGGTCAAATTAACCACTCAGCAGTATTTTCTCCCTCCATTAATTTGCTTTTAGATACAAAGGTGCTTTACTCTTGTAAAGGTTTTCTTTTTGGTTCTTTCTTTCTTCTTTTGCACTAAATGCATTGACTACCATACAAAGTGAAGATAAGAGTTTCACTACTCATGCTCCTTGTTAATGGAAGAGTTTTTCTAGCAAATTCTGCTCTTCCTGTTTCTTTTCTCCATCGTCACGTGAAATTAAAAGTGAGATTGATCTCAGTTGTTGTTGTTGTTTAAAGCTTGTCGCTTGGAAAACGATCTGATCCATCCATTCAGCTGACCCTTTCATTTGGGCATTGACAAGAGAAGAAGGAGAGAGATGTTATGTGGGGACAGAACTGCGATCAACAGTGGAACTTGTTCTTTCCCTGTCACACAAGCCACAAGTCCTTCACTGTAGTTTTATCATTCATGGATTGTTTCAAACAAGAATTAATCAAATATTGAAAAGTATACTGAAACTGTGCGCTCTAGTGAAACACCTCAAATGCCCTCCTCCCCCCATTATTTATCAACACTCGATCTAGTTCTTGAGTCCAGAGTTCTTTTCAGACAGGTCTTTACTCTCTGGGTTCAAGAATGCTTACGGAAAACTCACTGTTGTGCAGTCTAACGTTTTTATGTATAAATCGGCCATTGGTTATTATTTTCTGCTATACGTTGAACAATCTCTAAGTTTATGCCATTCTCATTACATTTTTTTTTCATTATGGAGCACGCACGGGAATGGAAAATTTTATGGTATTTTAGGAGTAATTAGTGATATTTTAACATAAGAAGAAAAAAAACCCATGAATTATAAAAAATATAAAACTATGTCTACTTAGAATTTTCGTATCTATTTTTTTAAAAATAGACATAAAAAATAATTAATAAAATATCACTAATTATTTTTTTAGCATTATAAATTTTCTCGAACCCAATTTATGTTAAAGTTTTGTATAATAATTAATTTGTAAACTTATAAGCTATAAAATATAAAATCTTCGTATAAGTAATAAATAATTTATATTTCAGGAACGAAAGTGATTGCGTAATTGATGCTGGAATAATGATACTATTTGTAGTCTTATCTTTTTACTGAAGGGACTTGATTGAGAACTTTCAAAATTTAGGTACCTATTCGGAGAAAACGTTTTTGCAGAGTTATGAGTAAGAAATACTAAACAATTATGATGGCGCACCGTGCGAGGGGGCCCGCCAAGAGCCAACCAGCCACTGGTTGGAAAACTTACAGCCAAGAAAGTATGAATATTTAGTTTAGTCAGACCCGAAATATTTTTATTAATAATAATTAATTTATCAAACCCAAAAAAAAACAGAAATGAAAAAAACCAGCACATCCATCCTCTGTTTCCTCTCTCCAATCTCTCGTTGATCAATTCCACCCACAAACTCTCTCTCTCTCTCTCTCTCTCTCCTCCCTTCCCTCCCAGAAAATAAAAAGGAGAAGAGAGAAATAGGGCATGATCACCACGTCCCTATATCATTGCTAGATTGGATACAGAGAGGGAAGGAGATCTGATCGATATCTATTTTAAATTAAAATAAGTAAGCGAAGATAATGGGTACACTTCAGACATGGCGAAAAGCCTATGGCGCTCTCAAAGACTCCACCAAAGTCGGTCTTGCTCATGTCAATAGTGATTATGCGGTCCGTCTCTCCTTCTCTTCCTTTTTATTATAAATCTAATCGAATTTCTCTCTCTTTCTCTATTTTTAGATTGATTGATGGATTTTATTTTTTAAAAAAAATTAGGATTTGGATGTGGCCGTAGTCAAAGCAACTAACCACGTCGAGTGTCCTCCAAAAGAGCGCCATCTTAGAAGTTAGTACTCTTTCTTTCTCTCTCTCTCTTCGATTTTAATTTAAGGGGCTCTTCCAGTTTTGTGTTTTTTTCCAGATAGTTATTTTTTTTAATGATTTGTTTGTTACAGAAATCTTGGTTGCCACGTCAACGATTCGGCCTCGAGCTGATGTTGCTTATTGCATTCATGCTCTTTCCCGCCGATTGGCCAAAACTCATAGTTGGACGGTATAGATCTCGACTTAATTCATTCGTTGATTTAATTCATTTTTTTAAAAAAAAAATTCATGAATTGGGGTTTGGCTTGATCGATATGTGCATTTGTCAATCCAATGCTACAACGTTTTTTTTCGTGGAGTTGTTTAAAGCTACTATTTTTCTAATAAGAAACTATTAGTTTAGGTCGCTGTTCTCTTCATACATACTGTAATTTACACAAGGTAAGTGGCATTACCATTTCTTTATTGGCAGTAAAATTTCGTAGTTATTATACTGTATCAGCTTGACAGCACTCAACTATCAAATTCATAGAAGTTCACCATGCATTTACCCTTGTGTTTTGATATTTGTAATTTCTTTGCATTTTTTGCTTTTATTTTCTTTGGTGTTTTCTGGGTTTCACAACGCTACCTAACTATATTGTTTTCAGATTCTCATGTTATATGTACTGTTGTATCCCATGCAACATAATTTCCAGTTTTTTCTTGGTGCACTTATCTAACTTTGATGCTGAAAGTTTTTGCTGTTGCAAAGTTCAATTTTATTCGACGTGGTTCATATGTTTCTCGCTGATATATACACCTTTGTTTGAGTACTTTATGTGAAGTTCTTGGAATTGATTGTTTAGAATTTGTTGTTACCCCCCCACCCCTTTTTTTTTTCCGGTGAAGATGCTCGTATCATGCTTTTTACTGCTGCTGCATTTTTAACAGGTAGCTTTGAAAATACTGATTGTGATCCATAGATTATTAAGAGAGGGCGATCCTACTTTCAGAGAAGAACTTCTGAATTTCTCCCAGAGAGGACACATCCTCCAACTTTCTAATTTCAAGGATGATTCAAGTCCTATTGGTAACTTGATACTGCTCTCTCTATCTCTCTCTCGGGCCACAAGCAGTGGCCTCTAACTGCTCTTCATGAACTGAGTACCTTTATAGTTCTATTTTTTCATTATATTTCTTCTTCTTCAGCTTGGGATTGCTCTGCTTGGGTGCGTACATATGCACTTTTTTTGGAGGAACGGCTTGAGTGCTTCAAAATTCTGAAGTATGACATTGAAGCAGAGCGTCTTCCAAGACCTGGCCAAGGACAGGATAAGGTATGTCCCAGGATTAGCAATTCTTATTTTTCTAATAAAAGGAGGAAATATCAGAACATAGAAGACAGCAAGATTCTCTAGTTATTGAAAGTATTATCATCTATTAATTTCTCTCTTTCCCTATTCAGCATCTTTTAGTATTTTTTTGTTACTTTAAAAAGAGTTGCAATCTCATTAAAATGCGTGCGTAATTGCAAATGTCATACTCTTTCTTCCTCTCTCTCTCTCTCTCTGTTTTTTTTTTTTTGGAACAAAGAACTGCTAAGTCTGTGCAGTAGTGCTGCAAGGACGGAGCTGATTGTAATTTTCCCTCGGTATTTGTTGATTCCTCCATGATCTTTTAGTCTTACCTTTCTTAAAATACTCTTTTTGGTTATTTTGATGAAAAATAATAATATCTTTCAAGATCCTCGAAAGAATTACCATGTCTAAAGCCCTCAAAGCACTACAGTAATAGGAGACTCCTTATGAAATGTCAATCACTACTACATGGACTGATCAAATGGTTAAATGCCCGCACAGCTTTTTTTCATGGAGGGTGCAAGCGTTTTCTTTTGCCTTGAACCTTCCACAATTTTGGCTTTTATTGTGATATAACATGTGGTGATTTTCATTGAAATTTGGACCATGTCCAGTCTAGAGACAATGCAGCACGACATAGCACAAGACAGTTCGGTACAACAATACCGAAGAAGCCCTAATGCTCCTAATCAAAAGGTCTTAACAAACTCATAATTATGAGAAAATAAAAGGATGCATTCTGCCTGAAATTTCAGAGTACAAGGTTCTAGAAAGACCAAGCTTAGAAGACCTGAACAGAAGAAGCCAGTGAAGGTTTAGGACATGGTTGTCTCGACCAGTCGGATCTTTTGTATTTTGTAATCTTGGAAACACCAGATTTGTGGTTCCTTTGGTTGCAAAATAACTCCTGCACATTATTTGCTTAGGAATCATTTGATGAGACTTGAGGATGTGATTTAGTCAAAAAGTGGCATTGCATTATGATCAAGATCAGCAGGCCTTCACAAAGGGTCTTTTGAACTTGCCCTATCGTGGCTTGGTTTCTGATTGGATGGCTTTATATTTTTAAAATTGATTGTGATTGATTAACAGCTAGGGAGTCCATAAATGGAAGCTTGTTTTTCTTTTTCCTTTTATTTTGTTGGCTTTGGTGTTTTTTTGAATTTCTTTCACTAAACTCACATTTTATCCACAAGAATATGCAAGCAGGAGCAAATTATTAAAGCTGATGTGGAATCTTGTTGATTTGGTTATTGACTTGCTGAAATATTTGGGTGAGACTGGCTTTCATTGATATTTAATGTTGCATTTAATTGGTTTTTGCCTATTTTAAGCAGGGCCACAGCCGGACTAGGGACTTGGACAGTGAAGAACTGTTGGAACAGTTGCCTGCCTTACAGCAGCTGTTGTATCGTCTTGTTGGCTGTCGGGTATGGAACTTCTTCTATCCATTGGTAAATTGTTATTTGAACACTCTGCAATGTTAAGTAGAACAAAAATTGATATAAATTTCTTTTACAGCCAGAAGGTGCAGCAGTTGGAAATTATATTATACAGTATGCTCTGGCTCTGGTAAGCCTGCCTCTCTCTGCTGTAATTCTTGTCTTGCACAAGAATTTTGTGTCTGTATTTTCCATTTTGCCTTTTCTGTATTTATACTGCGTTAATTGCTTTGGGTTTATGAAGTTCACAAGTTATTCTAAAGTATCGTATAGCAATAAAAGAATTGCAGAAAATTCAGTGTAGTTCTATCCGATTCTTCTTTTTCTGGCTTGCCTCTGCACAAAAGTCACTAGATCAATTACTCCCCTTATCTACTTAATTGCTACTTTAAAAACTCCTATTTACATCCACCTATTAAACTGCAGCAATTCTACATGAGTTTTCACACTTAATATGGCCATGTCCTTTAACCTGCCAACTGAGTGACAAAAGGATAGATTTAAATTGCGGAAGATACAGGTTTCATTTATGCCTCCTCTTCTTGTATTATGAAGTGGTTGCTGACCTTTTTGCTACATGCAATTTTCAGGTATTGAAGGAGAGCTTTAAAATATACTGTTCTGTTAATGATGGGATCATCAATCTTGTGGATAAGGCAATCTATTGCTCTTAGTTTTCATCACTGTGCAAGCATTTGGTTTTGTCTGCATTTGTTATTAAATCTTTCATTTTTTTGCAGTTTTTTGAGATGCCAAGACACGAAGCTATTGCAGCCCTTGATATCTACAAACGAGCCGGCCAACAGGTCATGTTGTCCATCAATTATTTCATTTTATCAACTCCTAAAATTTTCATTAATACATCGTTAATGTTGTAACATTCATTTTAGGACTGAAGTCTCCACAACTAAAAAGTTTTTTTGCTAGACATGGTGTTTTGCTGAAAAAAAATTGTTTATTCCCGCAGGCTGGTAACCTTTCTGATTTCTATGAACTATGCAAAGGATTGGAACTTGCTAGGAATTTCCAGTTTCCTGTTTTGAGAGAGGTATTTGATGCTATGAAGCAGGTTTAGAGTTTTCACTGGTTTAGTTATTTCATCCTTCCAATAGCATTAGTTTATGACTTTATTGTCCCGACCTTTTTCAGCCTCCACAATCCTTTCTTACAACCATGGAAGAGTACATAAGAGAGGCACCGAGAGTTGTTTCCGTTCCAAACGAGCCATTGGTCAGTGCCATTACTACACAAGAATGTCCAATGCATTTTCAATTTATGATTTGTTCCTCATATCAAATGTCTTTTTTGTTATATTGTTACTGGTTTAATATTTGATTAGCCTTCAGAAGCCCAGGATTTTTGGCTGTCAATCCGTTGCCTCTTCTTTTGTTAGAATGTCAGGTGGGATAATGGGTCAAGTTTGATGAGTATGTGGACTAGATTTCAGCCAATCATCAAAATAGAGAGAGGATTTGATGTTGGAAAAGAGGTCTTAGAGATACTAAGGTTTGATCATTTATTGTGCACAGAATTGATTACCCACAAAGAGCAAGATATTTAATACTATGTTGTAGCCGGAATTATAATTTGATAATCAGTTGGACGAGTGCCTCTAGATTGCAATGGATCAGTCCATGCCAATTATGGTGAAATGGAATTTTGTTGGAATAGCTGTCATACTAGGCCCTGTTATTCAGTATGGGATTTGAATGCTGGGCTTAAAGAACATTTCATAAAGAAAGCACGGCTGAAGATAAAATGTCATGATTGGATGAGCTGCACCTGCCATGATAGAAAAAAAAAAGATTTTATTGAAAAAAAATGTGAATTCCTGGAATGAATGTCAGTGGAGGTAAGATGAGAGAAACTCACTGTAATTGATTTGGTTGTTTGAAATGGAAGCCCGATTACATCACCCACTATACATGATTCAAATCTCTTTGGAGGTTTTATAAGAGCCAAAATAGGGAGGAAATGAATGAGTCATGTGGCCATAGCAAGGTTGTTGCTGCAAAATGGAATTATGGTTCTTGCTTGGCTAATTAAGAAAATAGCTCTCAACTTGGCTAAGTAGAAGAAAAGGATGTACAGTGCTGCATATTCAGTTATGCTATCTGGTCTCTTTCTCGTGCGATGTGTGCATGTGAGCTCATTCTTCCTTGATAAGGGATATCATTGTTAGAGGTTAAATGTTATAGGACTAATATGTGGTCATTTCAAACAGCTTCAATTGACCTACAGACCAGAAGAAGGTCCTTCAGAAGATGCCAAATCATCCGGTGATGAACCTGAGCCACCCCCTTCAGATGATGTTGCTGTCTCCAATGTTGAGATTGCTCCTCCTGCTTCTACAACCCCTCCTCAGAACAGCGTAGACACTGGAGATTTGCTGGTAATCTCTTAGTTGTCAGTCAACTTTATGTTGATTGATAATTTCTGAGAACTAACCCTATTTCTTCCATTTTTTTTAACACCACCTTTCTCCCTTTTTGGTGTTTTTTAGGGATTGAATTATGCAGCTCCCGATGCATCTTCCATTGAGGAAAGCAATGCTTTGGCTCTGGCTATAATTCCATCTGAATCAAGTAACCAAACTTGTTCCCTTTTTTTTCTTCTGATCTCTTTCATTTGAGCAACTTCTATGATTCCTGGTGGCTTGCTTGCTTGCATATGTTAACCTGGGATATGCAACTCCTAATCTAACAGATGCTGCACCCACATTCAATTCTGCTGCTGGTCAAGCAAAAGATTTTGATCCTACTGGATGGGAACTTGCCCTGGTCACCACTCCAAGCAGCAATATTTCTGCCACTAATGAGAGGCAATTGGTAGGCCTTCTTTTCTTTCTTTCTTTCTTTTTCGTTTCCATACATACATACATGTATTGTCCATGGTCTTTTCTCTTTGTTGGTTAGCCATCATGAGAATGCATGGTGATATAATTATTTCTGTTGATGTTCTGGTAGGCATGTCGACAATGTTAATGTTGCAAAAAACCATTATAATTCAGCATTGACGAGGAAAAATATTTTAGACCAGATAGGTAGAAAATGATTGCTTCTCTGCATACCCTTTTCTTTCAGTTTCTATTAAGTTTTCATCAGTTAGTAATTGAGGAGCCAAGGAGTTTGAAGGCTTTATTTTCCATGCTTAAGGAGCTACTTAGACATGCTGCATGCGTTCCCATGTTGTTTGAGTGTAAATGTTTGTGCAGACAAATAGGCTTTTTTGTATTTGCTGGGGTTGTTTTGCATAATGTAATGTGTTTCAGACAGATTGTTTCAAGTCTGCCTTGTGTATAAAATGATCTTAAATCTCGAGGAACTGAAGCTCTGAGCCTTGACACTTTCGGAACTTTGCTTGGTATTTTTGTTTCAGTTATTGACAATATCTGTGCATATGATTGAAATTGTTTTAAGAATAGCAAGCATATTGACTGGTTATTCTCTTCAACTATCGTGTTCTATTTTTTATGAATGTCAGGCTGGTGGCTTGGACTCGCTCACTCTGGACAGTTTATACCATGAAGGAGCATATCGAGCTGCCCAGCAGCCTGTTTATGGAGCACCAGCCCCTAATCCATTTGAGGTACAAGATCCATTTGCTTTGTCAAACAGCATTGCTCCTCCTCCTTCGGTCCAAATGGCAGCAATGGCTCAACAGCCGCACAATCCTTTCAGTCCATATCAACCTCCCTACCCACAGCCACAGCAGCAACATGTGATGACGAGCCATGCAAATCCTTTTGGTGATACAACAGGGTTTGGGGCATTTCCTGCCCATCCTGAGACTAATAATCCCTTTGGAAGCACAAGTCTTTTGTAATCATTTGTTTTTGGAGATTTGAGGAGTGTGATATAGATGGTGCATATCGGTTTACATCCTGGAAATGAGAAAAGAAGTGTGGGATAGGGTTTTTACTGACACCCACAAGCGTGACGGTTTGCGGAATGGATCTTACATTGGTTTGGGTTGTGAAAGTTAGGTGGTGGATGTGTATTATTTGACAACTAGTTGATACGGATCCCAATTTTCTCATAATTAATTTTTGTAATTTCTCCCCTTGTGCATGATTGTAGATATATTGATAATAATTACTTGTGTTGAATTCTCGGTAGACTTTTGACCTGACTTTTTTTACCCGATACTTTATCTCTAGTGTGATTGTTTGTTTGTTATGTTGAATGATACCTCGGGTACAAAAGTTGTTATACAGACCACTGAATAACGACAACACTAGGAATCATATGGAGTTCTAGGAAAGTTGTTCCGTTGTAGTCAGTTGAAGGTTTCAGCTCTTAGAGATGCAAAGGAGATGATAAGAATGCTAGGACGCACTGGGCTCCAGCAGCTTCTGTGAAACCATCGGCCGAAGGGGAAAAGGAATTTGGGATTTGTGAAAGCAAGGATTGAGAAACGAATCCACATGCCAGGATGGAGCTTCTTATGTCTCGCAGAGCATCTGATGAGGTATACAATGTTCTTTTTGAGCTAGATATATAACAAAGGTGGTCAGATAGCCTTCTCTCTTTTTCTTTAGGTTCTGTGGGATACCTAATATTATTTTGCATTCCTGTTTTGCAATCACAAATTCTTTGTTTTTTTTAATGGGATAGATGTCCAAAGCACAAAATATGGCATTCACCAAAATATATATTGATTTAGGTTAAATCTGTCGCCTGCCCCATCTAGCAAGTTCCTAAAGTCAACTCCAAAGTAGATGGTAATTTCATTGATTATACCATCAGGTTACCAAGTTATGGTTTCCTTCTTTCATGAGAGAGTTTATTGGATAATGAAAATGTACATCTTTGGAAATTCTCAGTTCCTAAAGCGGTGCTAGTTGATAGCTTGTGATTTAGCACGCGGGCAATTGAGAGGAAGTGAAAAGTTTCAATTTGCTTATTGCCATGAAAAGGCTGCCGGCAAGAGAGAGTGTTACCCAAGATGACTTCTCTGAGAAAGTTGTGTTATGAAACAGTAGCAGCTCGGAACTTCAAATTATTAGCCTGCCGGACATGATATAAGAAGTGAGATTGTTTACCTTTAAGTTTACAGCACAGTGCCTACTCACCGTCATCTTTTGGAGCCGGCAGTTGATCATCCCCGTCCTTTAATATTTAGTAAGCAGCACGCAATGTGCAATGCGTATTTCGAATCTATGTGGACAGGGGCCCTGCTCATATGATGATATCCTGGCACGTGCATCTAAGTCACAATTATATCCCCCATCCTCTCGTTTTAGCCTTACGTAAATAAACAAGGATTAGGTCATTATTAGCGACTAAAGGTCTATACATGGTCTTGAAGATCTTTATACTAAGATACCACTTTGCTTAATTTCCATTTGCTGTTTTTCCCTATAGAGAAGAATTAGAACATAAGAGTCGGCCAATGATCTAATGCAATGCATGTTTAATCAGGACAGACAATGTTTCATCTCGCAAACATTTGTCTTTCAGCTTTACATGGAACTAGAAAAATCTGAAGCCAAGAGGCATTACTTTTCATAATCAGAGGCAAGCATGCATGTGAAGTGCAGGTTTTCTTCAAAGCCAAAAGAAGGGGAGAGCAACAAAGCAAAAGGAGAGTAAGGTAAGCAGAAACATGCATGGGGCAATAATAAAGCATAGGAAAAGAGAAGGAACCCATGTCCCACCTCTTCAAACACTCTCAAATCACCATCATTACCGCGGCATACCAGCCCCCATTGATATAAATATTGTAGAATTTGCCTTTGTTCATTTCTCGCTCCTCTTGTACCTTCTCTTCCTCTTTTCTCATTTCTTTTCTTGGTTAGTGGTATCCTGTTATTTATCACAAATCCACAGCTGTTTTTCATGTCATTATTTGCTTTCCTATGTTGTTAATCATTCGATCCTTTTCCGTGGGAAAGAAGATCACAGATTAGGACACTTAATTAATTTTAGAAAATAAAAAAAGGACCGACAAAACTAGTAATTTATTCTTCGGTTCTTGCTTCTATGTATTGTACTAATTAATATTCTTATGCTACCTACCTTTTTGATGTCTAAAGGATGGTAAGAGTTTCCGAATCTTGCAAAATTCTATGTTTGCTTAGTTTCTTTGCAAAAAGAGCTACTGCATCATCACAACAAAGAGTTTAGGAGGGATATATCATTCGAATTTATTATTTTTAAAATAAATTTGCATTGAAAACAATTTAAAATGCATATATTAGATATTGTACATGTATTTGATATAATTGAAAAAATCACTTTAGCATATATGATGAAGATATTGCATATAGAAGCATGAAGACTCGGAAAATGGAGTTCTTTCGCTTTTGCCGATTGATGGAGCGCTCGGGCATGCTCCACAAAGAAATTTTAGTTTACCGACATAAATAAAGCTTACCGAACACTATGAGATAGCGTTTTAAATGTCGACAAGCACCTTGAACTAAATGGAGACTAGGAGCCTAGGAGGTGTTTGATACAGTGTTTTTTTTTTTTTTTTTTGGTTTCTTATGATTGTATATATTTTTTAAAAGTGTTTTAGTTTGAAAAAAAATGAAGTAATGTAATTTTTTTTATGTATTTTAATGATTTTGATATGTTGATATTAAAAAAAAGTTAAATATAATTTTTTTAATATATATATTTTTTTTAAATAGTTACT